>OLLK01000268.1_pt1 | contig 24016 bp, 7 predicted proteins | sample 1604531 | NCBI WGS metagenome assembly OLLK01 (sample SAMEA104055722, study PRJEB20765) | soil metagenome | isolation source: soil | reverse complement strand
ACATCGTGGTAACAGCCCAAAATGGTACAACAATAAAAACGTATACCATCGCTGTAACGCGCGCTGCCGGGCCTATTGCTAATTTTGATGATGCTATCAGCGTAAACAAACCAACCGAAACTTCAACGCTAGCCGAAGACGGCATACTCGTTCATCCGGGCATTTCGCCCAACGGAGATGGTGTAAATGATTTCCTGGCGATCGACAATATCAGCCAGTATCCTGATAACAAACTCACCATCATGAACCGAAGCGGACAGCTGATCTACGAGGCTAAAGGCTATGATAACAGTTCAAAAACATTCGATGGCCACTCCAACAAAAACGGTCAGATGCAATTGCCGGGGACTTATTTTTACCAGTTGGATTATACTGTTGGCGGTATCACCAAACATAAAACAGGCTTTGTTGTGCTGAAGTATTGATGTTAGAGACTAGTGAATTGGAGGTTAGAGATTAGTTAGTATTGACTAATCTCTAACCTCTAATCTCTAACCTCATTGAATTTACTAATAAACCTTATCGAAGCAAAAAGGTCAAAGGATAACAATCTTTTATCAAACAGCGTTTTAGATAAAACGATTGCATAATTTTATCCATTATGACGAAGATATTCCTGCTCACTCTTTGGTTGTCATTTTTTGGTGTCCAGCCCGATTATCAGATCAAAAAAACATGGTTGTTTTCCAAAACGGAGTACAGCGGCAATGTTCCCCGGTTGCCCGGCGGAAAGCAGGTTAGTGGCATAAAAAAAACGCTTTTATTTTATATTGAAACCGGCAAGGATCAATCTTTGCCGCAATGGCAAACCGCTTATTTCAATGGGAGCAGTTATGAAGTAACTACCTTGGAATCGAGACAGGATTCGGTAGCTGTTGGAATCGACAAGAATGCCAAAAGACCGGTGGTGCTAAAACCGGCCACCGGCGATAAAATAGTCCAGCTTAAGATGACTTTAACAGCTACGCAGAGCGTTGTTGAAAATGACGGTTTTGTTTTATCTGGTATGTTTAAGAAAAGTGCGGTGACAATGCGAACTGACAGGCTCCCTGTCGAACTCGTGCCAGACATGATGCCTTAATAACATTTCTGACAGGCACCTTACAAAACAATCTTTCCTAACCCCGCCTGTGTCAACTGTTCATTCAATAAATTTAACCGTTCGCCGGTCAGGCTGGCAAGCTTTGAATTTAAGAGGGTAAAAGAGCCGCCGGCCTCATTAACTGCATTGGCTACCTGGATAGTTACCGGCATATCGCTTTCCTGCATTAAATTCATCAGGCCACGGAGCTGGCCTTTTACGCCGCTGAAGCTCTCCTGTTTTGCCCCCGGTGCGCCTGTTTCCAACTTTGATGCGTCATCGGCTATGCTTTTTAAAGCTGTAGCCAATGGACCGGTTGCATTGGGCAATAATTTGGCCGCCTGCGTTTGTAAGTTATGCAGTTTATTGGCTGCTACCGCCGCCTGTCTAAATTCCCGGTAACATTTATCCGAAAGGTCGTATTGTTTTTTGAGTTCGATAGCTGACGTTTTCACCCTTGGGTCCATTTTAATGGTGAGGGGGTGGGCATAGCTTTTTCCATCGACGGTCAGCTTAACCGTATATGTGCCCGGCATTACCCATGGCGAGGTGGGATTGGGTGCGGTTTGTCCGTAAATAGCCGCAATAGCATAATCAGGCGGCAAATTGAGCGGCTGGGTGTGCATATCCCAAATAAAACGATGCGCTCCTTTAGTGGCCGGGAGTATTTGTTGCTGTCGTATCCAGTACAATGGAATATTAACAGGCGGGATGGCATAAGGCTCATCGTTGCTTTTGTAAGTCCGTATAACTTTGCCTGCTGCATCTGATATTTCCAGGCTGATCACACCCTTTGCATCGTCGTTTAAATAATAATCGATAATGGCCCCATCCGGCGGGTTTTCCCCGGCGGGTTCTTCCTGCGGCAGCGGCGTATCGGTGTTCATGTTCCAGCGTACCCGGTATGCAGCGCCGGTTTCATATAAAGTGGTTTGATCGCTGTTTTTAGATTTCGCCAGGTGGCGGAGCGCGGCAATGTCATCCATAATCCAAAACGAACGCCCATGGGTGCCTATTACCAGGTCGTTATCCTTGATGATCAGGTCGCGGATGGATGTTGCGGGCATATTCATCCGCAATGGCTGCCATAATTCTCCGTCATTAAACGACACATAAACCGCCCGTTCTGTGCCGGCAAAAAGTAAACCTTTGCAAAGCGGGTCTTCACGCACGGCATCGACAGGGTCCGGAGGTAAACCGTTGACGATCTTCTGCCATGTTTTTCCGCCATCGTGCGTTTTGTAGATATACGGATTCATATCATCCAGCTTGATCTTATTGATCGCAGCATACGCGGTCTGATCATCAAAATGGCCGGCATCGATCAATGAAACCTTGTTCCACGAAGTCACTTCCGCCGGCGTTATGTTTTTCCAGCTTTTGCCGCCATCGTTGGTCAGCTGTATTAGCCCGTCGTCAGTCCCTATCCAAATTGTGTTGATATTTTTGTGGGACGGCGCTACGGTGTAAATCACTCCGCGCCGCGGCATGGTTTTCAATTTGTCGTTGGCGTATACTCCAACGCTTTTGGGGATATCCCAGGTGCTCCTGGTCAGGTCGGGACTGAGAACATCCCAGGAGTGACCACCGTTTATGGTCTTAAACAAAACATTGCCCGCATAAAATAAACTTTTGGGGTCGACAGTGGAGAAGATCACCGGGGCCGTCCGCAGAACCCGGTATTTACCACCACGGCCGATTTGCGGCGCGATATTTTGAACCTGGCCGGTGCGTTTATCAAATTTGGTGAGTTTGCCGCCGTAAATGATATCCGGATCAAGCGGATCAGGGGCTATGTAACCATACTCTTCAGCCCCAACGGGGTGCCACTCCCTGAAAGTGATCTGCCCATCGTTCCCGCGGCTGGCAATACCAACCGAGCCGCTTTCCTGTTGTCCTCCGTAAACATTGTACGGAAAAGCGTTATCCGCGCTGACGTGGTAAAACTGAGCTGTTGGCTGGTTGTACCACGAGCTCCAGCTTTGGCCGCCGTTCACCGTAATTTCAGCGCCCTGGTCGCTCACCAGTAAAATTATTTCAGGATGTTCGGGATTGATCCACAGCCGGTGATAATCATCACCCCCCGGAGCGCCACGGATAGCCAGCCAGGTTTTGCCGCCGTCGGTTGATTTCCACGTAACCACATTAGCAATGTAAACCACATCCGCATTTTTGGGGTCAACCTTGCACTCCGCAAAATCATCCCCGCGCTCCCAAAGGCGTTCGTCAGTACTTTGCTCTTTCCATGATTCCCCGCCATCATCCGACCGGTATAATCCGCCACCTTTGGTGGCATCTACACAGGCGTACATCCGTTTGGGGTTGCTGGCCGCTATACAAAAACCAATGCGCCCTAATCCATCAGCAGCGGATGGCAGCCCTTTGGTTAATTTTGTCCACGTTGTGCCGCCATCGGTTGATTTAAACAAGCCACTTTCGGGGCCTTCCCATTCGCCATTTTCCCATGGACCCTGTCTTCCGGCCCACAGGTCAGCATAAACAATATTTGAATTTTTCGGGTCGATGGTTACCTGGATTGCGCCGGTGTTTTCATCTTTATATAAAACCCGGTCCCAGGTTTTGCCGCCATCGGTTGTCCGGTACACGCCCCTTTCGGTATTTGGCCCATAGGGGTGACCAAGGGCTGCCACAAAAACTTTATTTTCATCATTCGGGTCGACGGCAAGGCCGCCTATTTGCTGCGCATCTTTTAAGCCAGTATTGGTCCATGTTTTGCCGGCATCGGTCGATTTATAAACCCCGTCGCCAACGGATAGATCCGGCCTTTGAATCCCCTCACCGCTGCCCGCATAAACCACGTTTGGGTTTGACGGTGCAACCGCAACATCGCCGATGGAGCCGGTTGGCTGTTCGTCAAAAACCGGCTGCCATGTTCGGCCGTAGTCGGTGGTTTTCCAAACACCGCCGTTGTTTACGCCGATATAAAATACATTTGGCTGCTGCACAACGCCCGTAGCGCCCACAGTCCTTCCTCCCCGGTGCGGTCCGATCATTCGCCATTGCAGCATATTATAAGCAGATGGATCTACATTTTGCGCATTGATCGTAAATGAAAAAAACAATAAAAATAAGGAAGCGGCAGCATAGGTAAAGCCTTTGGTTTGACAGGGCAAGCTCATAATTGAATAATTAATTTGAAACTAGGTCAGCGCATAAATATACTGTTATATAAAACCTTCTTCAAATTTAGAAAAACAATCGCAGGCCGATTGCAGCAGCGCAATGCAATTCGTTGCTATAGGCCCGTTTGCTTAGCGCTCGTAAAACGGCTGATTTTGGCTAAAGCCTCCAAAACTTTGACCCATACACCCGTCGGTTAAAACCGACGGCAATGAAACACAATATAGAAGTCATTGCCGTCCCTTTTAAGGGACTGATCGGTAAACCAAGTGTTTAGGGCTTTAGCCAAAATCAGCCGGTTTGCAGCCTTATAAATCCGAAATAGAACATCCGAAATCGCAAATCACTTCCGTTCCGGCGTAAAATCAAGCGGGATCAGCAGCTTCACACTTAAATTTCTACCCATATTATACACGCCAACCCTGCCCGTTGTATAATTTACGGGGTAATATTTAAAGCGGCTCATGTAATCAATATACCCCGTATTAAACAGGTTATTGCAGATGAGGTATATTTTGCAAACGGTCTTCCCCTTTGTAACGATATCGCCGCCGGCGCCGATGTTAAACAGCGTATAGCCTTTGGTAGCGGCCTTGCTTGCCGCATATTCAAACGGTGTTAAGGCGGTATTTAAACCGCTGTAAATGGCATATTGCTGATAAACATTGTTTTGTTGAAAATCACTACGCAGCCCAAACTTTAGGTAGGCGTTTTTTATCGCCCCATTAACAGGGTTGATCGGAAATTTTAGATCGGCAGTTATCCGGGTTGGCGGCACGAAGGGCAGGTATTTTGTCGAATCGTCGGTATGCTGCAATCCACCGTTAACGTAACTTAAGCTGGTATTCAGTTCCACCCATGATATCGATGCCGGGTGTACATTAAAGGTGATTTCGCCGCCGTACAGCTGTGCGCCGCCCTGGGTATACTTATACACCGGCGCTGCACCTAAGCCTACTGCATTCAAGGAGTTATTGATGGAATCCTGGCCCATAGCGTTTTTCAGCCCTTTTGCATAAATAAAATCGCTGATGCTGTTATTAAACAGGTCGACCTCAAAATCAACATCTTTGCCATTAACGCCAAAAGCCACGTCCTCTTCTAAACTGGTTTCCGGCTTAAGGGTTGGGTCGCCAATCTCATAAACTACTGTACCATCATGAACACCATTTGCCGCAGCTTCGGCGACGTTTGGCGCCCGCCATCCGCGTGCGATGTTGGCTTTTACGTAAGCGCTTTTGGAGATATCATAAGTGCCGCCAAAACTGAACGACATCCCGCTGAAATGAGAGGTGAATCCCGGAAACTCGTGGAACCCATTGGGTGCATCCGGCGCAACCGGTGCCTGGGTGGTGGAATCAACCCAATGGTCGATGCCATTAAAACTCCTTTCATCATAACGTATGCCGCCGCTTAAATTCAGTTTGCCGATCTTTTTATTGGCGATGGCAAAGGCGCCGATCTCGAAGAAATTATAGTTTGGGATCAGCAATAAAGTACCCAGGCTTTGCGACGATTGATAAACGCCGTTGGTCCCTGCGGAAAAATTAAAGCCGTCCATTGTTGGCGAAATATAACGCATATCGTAAGTGGCCGCGTTTGATGAATAATAAATATCAGCTGTATTAGGTATGGTAGGGTCATTCAATTCCTGGCGCTGGTTTTTTTGCCACGAGAAAATTCCTTTTATGCGCCCCTCGCCAACAGCAATACTGTTATCCCAAACAAGTTTGGTGTGGTGTATTTTTTGGTTGATCACAAAAGGTGTGTAGGTGGTTTGCTCCTGGTGCGTCGGGACCTCATAACTTGGAGCGCCGCCATTAAGGTCGGGATAAGCAACCGGCCTTAACAGTTGCCCTGACACGGAGTCGCGTGTGCCATCCACAATGCCGGTTTGCAGATCGAAATAGCTTGCATGTAACTGTGTGTACCCCCATTTGCGGTGAATCCCGATGGTGCCGTCAGCATTAAAATTGCTGAACTGCGAGTTGATCACATATCCATCGTACTTGTTTTGATAGGCGTGGGCCATGGTATTATCCACTCTTGCACTCCAGGCAATGCCGTTTTTGGTGCCCGCCAGGTGGAACATGCCCTTCATCAAGCCGTTATTGGTTTGGTAATTGAACAATACATCACCTTTAATTTGTCCTTCGGGTAGCGGGTCTTCCGGGATGAGATTGACTACACCTGCGATGGCATCCGAGCCATACGCCAGCGACGCGGGGCCTTTCAGTATTTCATAATGGTTTACCGCGTCAGGATCGGCTTCGATGCCAAATTCATCAAACCAGGTCTGGTCAACCTGCTCCACACCATCATTGATCGTTAAAACACGATTATAACCCAGGCCCCGGATAACAGGTTTTGAGATACTTTGTCCGTCGGTAATGGCCGAAACCCCCGGGGTTGATGCAACAGCATCGATAACATTTGTTGATGAGCTTTGCAACAATTGATCATAACTCATGGTGGCAATGGATACAGGTGTATGCTGCCGGGCGGTGGCCCCGATAACACCGGTTACCACCACCTCGTTCAATTGCACAAAGGAGGGCGTAAGTTCGAAATCCTTTGTGATCGAGCCGGTAAAAACCATCGACTCAATCTTAGTAGCGTAGCCGGCATGCTCAACCTCAACCAGGTAGAAACCGGCCGGGATATTTTTTAGATGATAATTTCCCAGCGAGTCGGAACTGGCGGAGAGGTTAAGGTCAGCAATGATCACCTTTGCGCCGGCGACATGCCAATGGTTCTGACTATCGGTTATTTTACCGGACAGGGAAGCCTGGCCCTTGACTGAAAGGCTTGCAAGTAAAAAAAGCGCAGCCGTAAGAATATTTTTCAATAAAGTAAGTAAATGCTTTTCCATAAAAGTTTTGGTAATAGCGTATAAGGAAATTCTGATTGATGCAGCTCCTTTTTATTTTATAAAAAGGAGCTGCATCAATCAGCATGAGTTATTTAATTGCGAAAAAAAAGATCAGGTAAATGACCTTTCGGGCGGGGGAGAGAAAATATCCTTGAAATCTAGCGGGTAAAATGGCGGGTCGTTTACAACCACATCCTTAATTGGTATTATGTCTGAACTGCAAACGAAATGATGGTCGTAATCGCAAACAAAATACTTGGCCTCATATAACTTTAATGCTTTTACCGGTTGCGAGGTTTCCTGCGCGGCGCTTTTCTCTGCATCGGCCAGTTTGCTGATATAAGCATCTTCATCGTGATCGGCGGCAGCATAATAAAGCTTTACACCGTTTAGTGTTTGGGTTTTTACAATATCATACATTTTTCCGGCAACCAGCAGCTCATGGTTGTTGATGTGCCGGACAGATTTGGTGGTCGACGAAAATACGATCAATGGTTCCTGCGACCGTTCATTTTCTTCATACTCCGCGTTTATTTTGCAGATCTGAATTTTTACCCAATAAAAGAAAGGCAGGCCGCACGAGTTGAACGCAAGTAACGATACGAGTAATATGGCGGTTGCTTTTTTGATGAAAGTAATTTAAATAGCGAGTATAGGTAAAAATAAATAATAAGTTTATGGAAAAATGAACAAGGGGAATTGAACAACCTAAAAATAACATTAATTTTATTATAAATCTCAGACCGCCTTCTTTTTACGAAAAAAATTATCGTTGTTAAACTTAAAATAAACCAGGAATAATTTATCAAAACCCGATTTGTTTTATAGAAAATAGTATTATATATTTAAAAGCTCTTATCTCCTGATTAAGAAATTCTTAGCCGCTCAAAAACATTAAGTAATGGGAAACCATTTTTAGTAAACAAAACACAATTTGTGTTAAAAAATAAACTGAAACGAAATAAACCGCCTTCTTATGAAAACACTCTACTTTAAAATCTTCTGCAAAACCACTGCTATTTTGCTGTTCGTGCTATTTTATCAGCAGGTTTTGGCCGCAACGCCAACCGCCGGTTTGTTAAAAACATCGGTAGGCCCGGGCGATACCACGCAATTTCAGAAGCCGGGAAAGCTTAAAAAACACAAAAAAATAAAGAATGAAGAGCACGACCAGGAGGACGGGGTAAGTGACGATATCCGCGCCCGCGCCCACCAGGAGTTTTTACAGCAGCGCGACCCCAAATTAAACAAGGTACCGCTTGAACGTATGCTTATTGCACGCCAAAAAAGAGACCTGTTTTTAAACAACATAAAAGTTAGGGTAAAAAACGCTAAGCCGCAGAGCAATGTTGTTAAACCTTCGGGCAACTCTCCAGCTGCGCCACCGACAGCTCCACCGACTATCAGCGGGCTGCAATGGCACGAACGCGGCCCAAATAACGTTGGTGGCCGTACGAGGGCACTGATGTTTGATAAGGCTGACTCGGCGAATGGCTATAAAAGAGTAATTGCCGGTGGTGTTGGCGGAGGATTGTGGATCACCAGCGACATTACCGCAACCCCGGTTCAGTGGACTAAAGTGAACGACTTTTTTGACAACATTGCCATCAGCTGTATAGCCCAGAACCCAAACAACCCGAAAGAAATTTATGCCGGTACAGGGGAAGGTTTTTTAAACGCAGATGCCATCCAGGGACTGGGCGTATGGAAAACAAGCGATGGCGGAGCGACCTGGGCACAACTACCCAGTACGACCGGCTTTAAATATATTAACGCCATTTTGGTTGACAGGAACGGCAGCGTATATGTAGCAGGTGAGACAGATATATTTGTTGGCTTTGGCGTTGACAAATCCTCGGACGGGGGAAGTACCTGGACCAATGTAATCACTTCATCCGAGGCTGGGGCTGATTTGCAAATGGCCGCCAACGGCGATGTATACGCCAGTACCGGTGTATATTTCGTAACCGGCCATATTTATATTTCCGACTATGGGGTCAATGGAGCCAATACCGGAAACGCCGGTACCTGGACCAACATTACCCCGGCAAGTAACGGGGTTATAACCCCGTCGACAACCAGCTGGGACCGGATAAAGCTGATAACAGCGCCAAACAATGCTAATATTGTTTACGCATTTTTCCAGACGACGAATGCCAGCGGTTTGGGGTCTTTTCAACAATATAATAGGGGCACGAATACATGGACGGTAAAAGCTAAGCCGACAGAAGCATTTAGCAACGGACAGGCATGGTATTCCATCGCCGGTGCTGTTGATCCCAATAACTCCAGCGTAATATACGCAGGAAGCCTTGATGCCGAACGATCAACCGATGGCGGCTCAACCTGGACGCAGTACACGCAATGGAACGCAGCAACCACCGCATCGAACTACGTGCACGCCGACCATCACGCTTATGTTTACGTTCCCGGATCATCATCCCGCTTGTTAATGGGCTGTGATGGTGGAGTATTTTACACTGTTAACGCAAATGGCACCCCTCCTTCATTTGTAAATAAGAATAATGGGTATGATGTAACGCAGTTTTATTCGGTTGCATTACACCCTACCAATTTAAATTACGCGCTGGCCGGTGCCCAGGATAATGGTTCGGAAAAATTTTCAAGCGCGGGTGTTGGGCCTACAACCGTAGCTACCGGCGGTGATGGCGCTGATGTGTTTATCGACCAAACCAACGGAAATATCCAGGTCACTTCCTATGTGTATGATCAATATTATGTTTCGACGGACAATGGCACGACGTTTAATGGTTTGAGCTCATTCGGGAACGGTCAATTTATCAACCCAACCGCCTATGACCCGGCAACAAAAAGCCTGTATGCCGGCAGTGCTGGAGGCTATTACTTCCGGGCCGAAAATATTGTGAACCCTGCCCCTGCATATAATGAGGTCGCAGTTTCCGGTTTCAATGGGTACTTGGTAACAGCAGTTACCGTAGCACCTATTACCGCGAACCGTGTTTATTTTGGACTGGGTAACGGCAGTATAGTGCTTGTTGATAATGCGCAAACAGGCACCTCGTTAACAGGGGTAGTGCTGGGTCCAACTGGGTTGGGCAACGTAACGGTTTCGTGTATCGCCGTTGATCCAACGACCGAAGATCACATCCTGGTCACTTACTCCAACTATGGGGTGGCGCATGTTGCTGAAACAAAAAATGCCAGCGCAGCAAACCCTACCTGGGTGGATGCAAGCGGAAACCTGCCTGACATGCCGGTACGGTGGTGTTTGTTTTACCCGGGTGATCCTACCAAAGCGATCATCGCTACCGAATTAGGTGTTTGGACCACTGACCTGATCAATGGCACATCTACAACCTGGGACCCATCAAATACCGGCCTTGCAAACGTAGAAGTGGACATGCTGGCCTACCGCGCATCTGATAAAACCCTTGCTGCGGCTACCCATGGCCGGGGTATGTTTACATGCTCGTTAAACAGCACAGATGCGACGCTTTCGGCTCTGGCTGTTAGCAAGGGAACGCTGTCACCTGCTTTCAGCGGCGGCACAACTTCCTATAATGATGCTGTGCTGAACACCGTTACTTCAATTACCGTAACACCTACGGCAAACGATCCGACAGCCACCATTAAGGTAAATGGTACGGCGGTAGCTTCCGGAACAGCTTCGGGGCCGATAAGCCTGGTTGTGGGTAACAACACGGTCACAACAGTGGTAACAGCGGGCGATGGTGTGACAACACAAACTTATACGGTAACAGTTAACAGGAAAGGATCGCCGAATGATTTACTGGCCAGCATCAATCCAAGTGTTATGCCGTTATCGCCGGCGTTCGCATCAGGCACCACCAGCTATACGCTTAGCGTAGCTAATTCCGTTTCATCGATGACCGTGAGGCCTTCAACCATAGATGCAAATGCAACCATGACAGTTAATGGTTCTCCATTAACTTCAGGAACAACCTCTCCACCGCTCGCATTAGCCGAAGGAACCACGACACCGATAACCATAGTGGTAACCGCCCAGGATGGCACAGATATTAAAACTTATACCATAACTGTTACGCGTGCACCTTCAGTTGTCGCAACCCTGGCAAGCATGAGTATAAGTGCCGGTACTTTGAGCCCCGCGTTTGCGAGCGGGACCATTGCATACACTACCAGTGTGGCAAATACAGTTACCACTTTTAGAGTAACACCAACAACCACCGATGCCAATGCAACGATAAAAGTAAATGGCGTTAGTGTTGCATCCGGTTCCCAATCGCAGGCTGTTAACCTTACGCTTGGCACCAACATTATCCACGTCGCCGTAACTGCTCAAAACGGTACTTCTCAAAAAGTCTATAACATAACCGTGAACCGGGTGGCATCCAGCAACGCCAGCCTGGCGAGCATGAACCCAAGTGTCGCTCCGCTTTCGCCTGCATTTGCCCCCGGCACGACCAGTTATACACTGAGCGTAAGTAATGCGGTATCGACAATGACCGTTAGGCCTGTAACCAGTGATGCCGGGGCAACGATGACTGTGAACGGAGCAGCACTGGTTTCCGGAAATACTTCTGCGCCGATTGCCCTTGCCGAAGGCACCACAACGCCAATCAGCGTGCAGGTAACGGCACAGAATGGCACCACATTAAAGACCTATACGATAACAGTTACACGAGCGCCTTCGATCGACGCATCCCTGGCCGGTATGAGCCTCAGCAGCGGGACACTTAGCCCGGTATTTGCTTCGCCAACCATCAGCTATTCGGCAAGCGTATCCAATAGCACTTCAACTATTAAAGTTACACCAACAACCACTGATGCAAATGCGACCATAAAGGTAAACGGCACTACAGTTGCATCCGGTTCAGCTTCGCAGAACATCACACTTGCAGTTGGCACGAACAGCATCTTCGTAGTTGTAACTGCTCAAAACGGAACAACGAAGAAGACCTACACGATAACGGTAACCCGGGTAGCTTCGGCCAATGCAAACCTGGCCAGTATAAACCCAAGCGCTACGCCACTAAGCCCGGCATTTACCCCGGCAACCACCAGCTATACCCTGAGTGTGCCAAACGCTACTGCGTCAATGACGGTAAAACCTACTACAAGTGATGCCAATGCAACCCTAAAGGTTAACGGAACCTCCGTTGCTTCAGGTACCGTTTCCCCACCCATTGCGCTTGCCGTAGGTCCTAATACAGTAAGCCTTGTAGTAACGGCGCAAAATGGCACTACAACAAAAACATATACCATTACTGTAACCCGGGCAGCCGGTCCCGTTAATAGTTTAGATGGAGAGATCAGTGTAACCAAGCCAACCGAGACACCATCTTTGGAAGATGACGTTATACTCGTTCACCAGGGAGTCTCTCCAAATGGTGACGGGGTAAATGACTTCCTGGTTATTGATGGCATCCAGGCTTACCCCGATAACAAGGTCACCATCATCAACCGCAACGGGCAATTGATTTACGAAGCAAAAGGTTACGATAACAGTTCAAAACTATTCGATGGTCACAGCAATAAAAATGGCCAAATGCAATTACCCGGCACTTATTTCTACGCGCTGGATTATACCGTTAAAGGAATAACAAAACATAAAACCGGGTTTATAGTGCTGAAGTACTAAATTTTAGTCGCGCGCCCGAATCATACAGCCGGGAGGAAGGAAAAATTTTTTCTTCCTCCCGGCTGTCTTTGTTTTCGGCAAATAATGTAACCATCAATCTTTTACTTCTGCACAGTTTGTCGATCAACAACCCCGCCTTTATACCATATAACGGGCGACACTCACTCCACGGAAACAACTTCTTACTGAATAACGACCACTTATTGCTTAAAAGCCGCCACTTACTAAAAAGCTGAAACTGGCTTCTTAAACTTCGTCACTTTTATGTTACCGTAACTATTAAATGGTGGCATAAAGCCGGCATAATAAAGTGCCCTGCCGCAAATTATAGCCTGCGGGATAAATATGCTTATTGAACACCGGCAAGCTTAACCCCGAAGCACACCTGGCAATATCAACCTGTTAAAACGCACATATCAAAACATATTACCCTTTTCCAATGAAAAAGTTATTACCCTTAATCGCACCATTTAGAACTGCCAAAACCGCCATTAATGGCCGCAAGCTACCCGGGATATTGCTCCTGTTAGCGCTGGTTGGCAGTACTTTAACCAGCCTGGCACAGCCAACATTTAGCTATGCCGCTAAAGATTTTGTTTTAAACCAGGCCATTGCGCCACTCGCGCCGGCAACCAGCGGGGTGGCCGCGCCGGGCTACAACATCAATTCGGTTACGCTGGCATCAGGTTTTCAAAGCACTACCGGCGTGGCCGTTAATGCTGCCGGTGATGTTTTTATAGCCGATGGCGTGGCCAATACGGTGACCAAGATCCCCTTTGGGGGAGGCAACGCCACGGCTGTTGTAGTCGCTACGGGATTTAATGCACCATATGGCATCGCTATTGATGCCAGCGGCGCCTTGTACGTAGCTGATCATGGCAATAATGAAATTAAAAAATTTGCAGCCGGCAGCAATACGCCAACCATCATAGGGTCCGGCTTTTCACTGCCTTATGGTGTTGCAGTTGACGCGGCGGGTAACGTGTATGTGTCCGACCAGGGGCATGCATTGGTTAAAAAAGTGGCCGCAGGAACCGGCACCATAACTACGCTCGGTACAGGTTTTACATCGCCTACCGGGATTGCTGTTGACGGGAAAGGAAACGTGTATGTAGCCGATCAGAGCAATAATTCAGTTATGGAGATCCCGGTTGGCGGCGGCGCCGAGATTGCCATTGGTTCCGGGTATAATCAACCCCAGGGCATAGCGATTGACCAGTCGGGAGATATTTTTGTGAGTGATGCCGGGAATAGCGCTGTAAAGGAAGTTTCAGCCGGCACGCTGGCTATTAATTCAATAGGTTCGGGTATTAACGTTCCGGTTGGTATTGCCATAGCCAATAGCGGATATGTATACGCCGGCGACAATGGAGATGGCTTTGTGAGGGAGATTATTCCTGTCGGCGGTTATTTTGCTACTTCGGTGCCGCCAGGTCTCAGCTTTAGCAATATTACCGGTACGTTTAGCGGTACGCCTACTAAAATAAGCGTACCCACAAATTATACCATTACTGCTTATAATAGCAGCGGCGGAAGCACCGCCCAGGCAAATATCCAGGTGAGTGCACTAACATTTTACTATAATACGCCGCAAAATTTTACAGTGGGCACTGCTATTAGTACCGTGTCGCCGGTAGTTACCGGCAGCGTTGCAGGTCCCGCTTTCGGCGCTTCATCAACGGCGCTCGGCTCGGGCTTTAGCGCGCCTAACGCGTTAGCAGTCGATCTTTCAGGAAATATATATGTGGCCGACCAGGGCAGCAACAGCATTAAAATGATGCCGGCAGCCGGCGGTACACCGGTGGTAAAAGGATCGGGGTTCATTAGCCCATCCGGTGTGGCAGTTGATATCACAGGCAATATTTTTGTGGCCGATAAAGGCAACAGCGTGGTTAAAAAAATACCTATTGCAGGCGGAGCTATCACCGTTGTCGGAACAGGTTTTACTACGCCTGTAAGCGTAGCTACCGACTTTTTAGGAAACGTTTATGTTGCCGACCAGGGCAGCCACTCGGTTAAAAAGATATCATATGTTGATGGTTCAACAGCTACATTAGGCACAACTTTTACCACGCTTAACAGCATAGCATCCGACGGTGCAGGTAACGTATATGTAAGCGATGCGGGTACTAAATTAATTACCAAAATACCGGCAGGCGGCGGCGCCGGGGTTACTATAGGCTCGGGTTTTGTAGCGCCCACAGGTGTTACAGTAGATGCCCTTGGCGATGTATTTGTAACCGAAAGCGCCGGCAGCGTGAAAGAGATAGTAGCCGGAACAACAACGGTAACTACCGTTATCTCCGGTTTTAGCACCCCTCAGGGTATCGTGATCGACCTGTATGGCGACCTGCTGGTTGCCGATGCCGGCAACAATGCTATTAAAGAAGTAACCCCCATTGGCGGATACTATATCACACCAGCGCTCCCTAACGGTTTAACAGTTAATACCACAACTGGCGCTATCACCGGCACGCCAACCACGGCCAGGCCCTCGCTTAACTATACCGCATCGGCATATAATCCAAGCGGCGGTAACTCCTTTGTGTTAAATATTACTGTTGCTGCAGGGCTTGCGCCTACTGTTATTTACAACAGCGGAAGCCCCCTAGCCTATACGGCCGGCACTGCAATTACCGCGCTTAGCCCGACTTCAAACGGGGTAGCCGCTGTAGGCTTTAGCGCTACAGGTGTTGCGGTAGGTTCAAACTTTACCAACCCGCGCGGCGTAGCGTTTGACTACCAGGGAAATATGTACGTGGCAGATTATACAGCCAATACCGTACGTAAATTCCCGTATAATGGCAGCAGCCCGGTTACTATTGGCTCCGGGTTTAACGGTCCTACTGCCGTGGCGGTAGATCAGCTGGGCGATGTGTACATTGCTGATTATGGCAACAACGCCATCAAAAAAATATTCAGCGGTCAAACAACGCCTATCCCTGTGGGATCGGGCTTTAGCCACCCTACCGGTATAGCATTGGATGCCGCAGGTAATTTATACATTGCTGATAACGGCAATAGCGTGGTGAAGGAATTACTGGCCAGCACCAACCAGGTGGTCACTATCGGCAGCGGTTATGGAGCACCATTAAGCGTGGCTGTTGACGCTGCCGGCAGCGTGTACATCGGCACGATAAGCATTGGCCCTATCAAAAAAATACCGGCCGGCGGCGGAGCAGTTGTTTCCATTGGGTCGGGCTTTGATGATGCCTACGGTGTTGCTGTTGACGGCACCGGCAATGTGTTTATTGCCGATGGTAGCGATAATGCCATTAAGGAAGTTGCCTTTGGCAGCACTACAGTTACTACAATAAGCACTTCTGTCAGCAAGCCATCGTGTATTGCGCTGGCCCCGGCAAATATTACCGTACCCGCGCCAAGCAGCACTTTATATGTAGCCGATTACAATAACGGCCAGGTAAAGAAATTTAGCCCCGTTGGCGGTTACTTTGTAGACCAGGCCCTGCCGGTGGGTTTAACCATTAACAACAATACAGGTGTTATCACTGGCACACCGACTACACCAATTGCCGGGCAGGATTACCTGGTTTACGCGTACAATTCCGTTGGCAATAATTTTAACCGGGTTAATATCACCGTTGGCGCCCCGGCGGTACCCACAATAAGTTACGCTACACCGCAGGTTTATACCGTGGGCACTGCTATAACAGCACTTAGCCCTACAGCAACCAAAGTGGCAGCATCAGGTTACAGTGCCAGCCCGGCTGTTTTAGCGCTGGGTGAAAGCACTCCCGAAGGTATTGCCGTTGATGCCTCGGGCAATGTGTACGTGGCCAGCAACCTTGCTTCATCGCTTTCAAAATATGCGCCGGGAAATCAATCGCCCACTATTGTTGGTTCAGGGTTTAATTTACCTGCCGGGATAGCGATCGATGCGGCAGGGAATATCTACATCGCGGATGGCGGCAATAACGCTGTCAAAAAAATGACGGGCGGTACCGGAACGCCCACAACAATTGGGTCCGGTTTCTTAAACCCGGCAGGGGTGGCTGTTGACGCAGCCGGTAACGTTTATGTTGCCGATTACGGCAATAACGCCGTTAAGAAAATAGCCGCCGCCGGCGGCGCAGTAACCACATTGGGCTCAGGCTTTAGTCATCCTTTTGGGATAGCCGTTGACGGTGCAGGCAATATTTATGTAGGCGATTCAGGCAACAAGCTGGTTAAGAAGATGACGGCTGCCGGTGGAACTCCTACCGTGATCGGTTCGGGGTTTCTTTCGGCTTACGGCGTAGCGGTGGATCATATCGGGAATGTATTTGTAGCCGATTTCACCGCGAATGCTATAAAAGAAATCCCGCTTAGCGGCGGAACACCCGTAACAATCGGGACAGGAATTATGAATCCTTACGCGGTGGCCCTGGATCTTTCGGGCAATGTTTACGCTACCGACAACGGGAACAACGAGGCCAAACAGATCAAACGTGTCGGCGGCTACTACGTCAACCCGGTATTACCGGCCGGCTTAGCGATCAACGGAAACTCCGGGATTATCAGCGGCACCCCAAATAAGGCCAGCGCGGCCAAAAATTACACCGTTACCGGTTTTAATACCGGGGGCCTTAAAACTGCTGTTGTAAATATCACGGTGAACGGCGCTACGTTATCAACCGACGCTACTCTGTCGGGCCTGGCCTTAAGCGCCGGAACCCTTGCGCCTGTCTTTGTATCATCAACGGTTAACTATTCGGCAAGCGTCGCAAATACGGTTACTTCAATCACACTTACGCCTACCACCAACGAATCACACGCAACGGTAAAAGTAAATGGTACTGCCGTGGTATCAGGATCGGCATCAGGCAGCATCGCTTTAGCGGTTGGTTCAAATGTCATCACAACAGTGGTCACCGCACAAGACGGAACTACCACCGATACCTACACCGTAACCGTAACCCGGGCAGCTTCATCGGTAGCAACCCTCTCTAACCTGGTAATAAGCCCGGGCACCTTAACCCCGGTATTCGCTACAGGAACAGTCAATTATACGGCAAGCGTATCCAACACAATCACCTCCATAACGATAACGCCAACCGCCACCAATGCAACCGCGACAATCAAGGTTAATGGCGCGACCGTGGAATCCGGATTAGCTTCAAGCCCCATTGCGTTGTCGCAGGGCGCAAACACCATCACAACGGTAGTTACCGCCCAGGATGGCACTACCACAAAAACCTATAAAGTGGTGGTAACCCGGGCAGCGCAGTCCTCAGATGGTACATTGTCAAACCTGGTGCTGAGCAGCGGCACGCTTCAGCCCGCTTTTTCGGCGTCAAATACCGGTTATATCGATATTGTTGACAATTCGGTAAGTTCCATTACCGTTACGCCCACTGCCCATAACGCAAATGCAACGATAACAGTAAACGGTGTTGCAGTGGCGTCGGGCGCAGCATCGGGCAGCATCGCATTGGCCATAGGGTCAAATACGATCAACACCATCGTAACCTCCCAGGACGGTACCAACATCATTACCTACTCTGTAATTGTGACCCGTCCGCCGTCAAGCGATGCAACCCTGTCGAACCTTGCCATCAGCGCAGGCACCTTAACCCCGGCTTTCGCAACCGGCACCACTAATTATACAGCTACTGTAACTAATGCAACTGCCTCAATTACGGTAACGCCAACGCTTAGCAATTCAAACGCCAGTGCAACCATTAACGGCACAACGGTGGCTTCCGGAACAGCATCCGGGCCGATTGCATTAGCGGTGGGCACAAATACCATCACTACCACGGTCACCGCCCAGGACGGATCAACCACAAAAACTTATACTATTAAGGTAACCCGTGCGTCAGGAACACTCTCCGCAAACGCCAACCTTTTCGCGTTAAAACTGAGCAGCGGTACATTATCGCCGGTATTTGCATCCGCTACCCTTGGCTACACAGCCAGCGTGGGCAACGGTATTGCCTCCATAACCGTTACACCAACTACTACCGATCCCAATGCAACCGTGAAAGTTAACGGCGTTACAGTTGTTTCCGGCACAGCATCGGGCGCTGTCGCGCTCGCGGTTGGGGCTAACGTTATCAGCGCTGTAGTAACCGCTCAAAACGGAACCACTACCAAAACCTATACGGTTACAGTAACAAGGGCGCCTTCTGCAAATGCCAACTTATCAAGTATTGGGTCAAGTATTACCCCGCTTAGTCCAGCGTTCACTGCGGCCAATACCAGTTATACCATAAGTGTAAGCAATACGGTGGCTTCCATGACGGTTAGGCCCGTTTCTTCCGATCCCAATGCGACTATCAAAGTGAATGGTACAGCTGTAGTATCCAACACAGTCTCGGGCCCAATCGCACTGGCCGAAGGCGCGGTAACCGCAGTTAACCTGGTGGTAACGGCGCAGGATGGCACCACAACCAAAACATATACTGTTAACGTAACCCGGGCTCCTTCCAGCAATGCCAACCTTTCGCACCTGGTATTAAGCAGCGGGGCGTTAAGCCCGGCATTCGCCAGTGCTACTACCTTTTATACCTCTAGTGTGTCTAATGCAACGGCAAGTATAACTGTTACACCGACCAGCGTCGACGCCAATGCAACCATACAGGTGAACGGCACGACCGTTGCCTCGGCAACTGCCTCGGGCGCAATACCACTGGTGGTGGGCCTCAACAAAATAACGGTGTTTGTAACCGCGCAGGACGGCACCACAACTCAATCATATTCGGTATTAGTAACCAGGGTAGCCTCAACCAATGCCAATCTGGCAAGTATGAGTCCGAGCGTTACCCCGCTTAGTCCCGCATTCGCGCCGGCAACTACCAGCTATACGCTCAGCGTAGCGAATACCGTTGCATCAATGACGGTAAAGCCGGTAACCAGCGATGCCAATGCCACGCTTACGGTAAACGGCACTGCACAAGCCTCGGGAACAGTTTCCAGCCCGATTGCGCTGGCCGTTGGTGCAAATACCATCAACGTAGTCGTAACCGCCCAGGACGCTACCACAACAAAAACATATACCATCACGGTAACCCGGGCAGCAGGACCTTCGAATAGTTTCGACGCAGACATCAGCGTAACAAAGCCGACCGAAACGCCGGTGCTGGCTGAAGATGGCATCGTCATACACCCGGGCTTGTCTCCCAACGGCGATGGCCTGAATGACTTTTTGCAGATCGATAATATCGGCCAATATCCGGATAACAAGCTGACGATCATGAATCGTAATGGACAAATGGTTTATGAAGCCAAAGGATATGACAATAGCTCTAAACTATTTGACGGCCACAGCAATAAAAACGGGGCCATGCAATTGCCGGGCACTTATTTCTACCAGTTGGATTATACCGTAAACGGCACCGCTAAACATAAAACAGGGTTTATTGTACTAAAATATTAGTGTTAGAGATTGGTACCCCAAGACTTACGAAGTTTTTAAAACTTCGTAAGTCTTTCCGTTTATCTCAAATCCGCATGTCCAACTCGCGCACGTCCCTCCTTCACTAACCTCTAATCTCCAGCCTCTGATCTCTAACCGTATACCCCAAAGATGTTATAGACACGCCTGTTTATTCTCCTTATTTTTAGTGCGATAGATTGTTGAGGCATGGCTCGTTCGGTCATTTGCTTCGGTATTTATTTTTTTCTTACACTCAATTATTCCGCATCATGAATTATTTAAGCTGTCTATTGGAGTTCTCCCCTGCAAAAAGGCCACGGAAGTCGCAATTCTTTAATTACCTGTTTTGGGGGCTGTTAGGATTTTTTGTACTCGTGGCGCTTCCCGCGAGTAGCCAGGTGACCAACGAAACGTTTGAAAGCAGCACGCCCGGGCAAAGCAGTTTTACCAGCAACGGTCAGCTTTTTAATGTTACCCAGGCCGCGGTTACCAACCTGCATGATGCAGGCTATAATGGCCAGACAAGCAATGCGGATCAGCAATTTTTGCAATCGACCGGGCAATCCATGCAAATTTCCAGGGCACAAAGCGCCGGTTTCCAGGTTCTCGGTTTTTATCTGCTTCCTTTGGCGACTGGCGGCGTGCTGACAGGCAGTACCACCTGCACGCTAACAGGCACCCTGGGTGGCGTAACAAAATTTAGCCAGGTAGTGTCGGTAAGCACGGTAGCGTTGGATAATGGCTACGCGTTTATGGATATGACGAATATCAATAGTAATAATTACAGTCATACTTCTATCGACGCACTCAATATTTCATTTGCGGGGGCCACGAAAAATGTTGCCTTTTTTCGGCTGGATTATTTTGGCTGGACGCCGCAGCCTACCGCAACGGTTTCTTTTTCCTCAAACAATGCTAATCCTGCTTATGCCAAAACCGGCGATGCGGTTTCGGTAAGCCTAACCTCAACAAGCGGAAATTTATTTTCGGTAACCGGCAGCCTGGGTTCAAATTCCCTCTTTTTCCTGTACATTAACGGCAACCAGGCCAATTGGGGCGCGGCCACAACTTTTAACTCGTCCACACCGCAGGGGCCGATTGGTTATGACTTTATCATAACCGATGAAACCGGCGATACCAACGAGCTAGTTTCCAATGGTTCCACCACGGGGCTGGTTATTTTCGATAATATCAACCCGGTGTTTAGTACCAGCCAGCCATCGGTCACAGGTACAAATTCATCAACGCCGCTAACATATTCTGCAACCTGGACCGACACCAACCTGGATCCGGCGACGGCATCGTATTCAACGAGTGATGTTCAAATAAATAAAACCGGTACGGCGGTTGTCGGCAATGTTGCGGTAGATAATTCGGTAAGCGGTGTTTCAACCATTACGCTCAGCAACATCACCGGCGACGGTACTGTTGGCATCACGCTCCCCTCAAAAACCGGGAAGGACTTCGCCGGAAATTCTACGACTGGAAGCTTTACTTCAAATACGACACTAATTGATAACACCCCGCCCACAGCAACGATCAGTGCGCCTTCGGTTGACAGCGTGGGTAACGACGGCACTGCCTCAGTTACTTATAACATCACTTATGCCGATGCCAATTTTAACACCAGCAACCTCACTGCCGCCGGCATCACACTTAACGCAACAGGTAATGCAAGCGGCACAGTAGGTGTGACAGGATCGGGCCTTAACTATATGGTTACCATATCAAACATAACCGGCGCGGGGCAACTGGGTATTTCATTAGCTGCAGGCTATGCTTCAGACCTTGGCGGCAATACCGATCCGGGCGCCGGGCCATCGGCAAACTTTATTGTGGCTTCAACAACGGCCGAAGTAGGTCGCAACGGGGCAATTGTGACTAACCATACCACGGTAAGTTACCTGGTAACGTTTCCGGTGCCGGTTACCGGCCTCACGGCAAGCAATTTTAACGTAACGTCGCCTTTTCCCAATGCTGCAATTTCAAACATTATCCCGGTTCCCGGCAGTGCCAATACGCAATACGGGATTGAAATATCCAGCGACAGTTCGCCCATAGATGGTACCGACTCTTTAACGCTGGTTAATGATATCGGGCTGTCAGTAAGGCTCTCCGGTCTGCCGGTTGGCGGCGGACGGTACATCATCGAGCTAAGCCCTTTTACCGCGACAGTAACGGGAGTGAATAACGATAGCGGCAATAGCAACGGGTATATTAAAGGAGGTACGCGGGTAAGTGTCGGAATATCTTCCAACCGTCCCATCAGGAACATAAACGGATCTATCGCCGGCACCTCTGCCAACGCCAGTCTCCCAACGAACGAAATTGACAACACATTGGCGCAGGCGACCTTAAGTGCAAACCAGCTCAGTCTACCGGTAATTTATTCCCTTACCGTAAGGGACCAATTCGGTAACCTGCAAACGCTTACCGGCAATACCGGGTTTACATATGATTCGGAGGACCCAACCCAGGTGATCAACGCTATCACGCCCAGCCCGGTTACGTCGGGAGGCGTGGTTAATTTTGCGGTCCAGTTTAACGATGCAAATCTCGATGTCAGCAGCATCAGCCTTACACCCGAAGATATCGACGTCGAAACAAACGGGACAGTAACGGTGGGGCCGGTAATTATATTGGGAAGCGGCAAAACCAGGGAGGTGCAGTTGACACAAGTACAAGGCGTGGGTTTCGTTTCTATCGGGTCGCGCGGCACTGCAAGCGACCTTGCCGGCAATGGCATCAGAAATGAAGCACAGTCGTCCGCCGTTACCATCAACTTTATACCGCCGCAATGCAACATTAGCGATCCGTCGGTTACCAGCGTGAGCGGGAACGGAACAAATTCAGTTAGTTATACAGTTAACTACTCGTCGGATACGTTTGCAAGCAGCAGCCTGTCGGCAACGGGTATCACCCTAAATACAACAGGTACCGCCGGCGGCACGGTGGGCGTAACGGGCTCCGGCACATCCTACACGGTTACTATTACGAACATTACGGGTGCTGGCACGCTGGGTATTTCCGTAGCGGGAGGATCGGGTTTCGACCAGGCCGGCAATAGCGATTTTGGCGCAGGCCCCTCAACCATATTTAATGTAATAAGCAGCGATGCCACCCTGGCCAGCCTGAGCTTAAGCAGCGGCACGCTGAGCCCGACTTTTAGCGCGGGCGGCACCAGTTATACCGCCGCTGTGCCTTATTCGGCCGGCAGCATCACGGTAATAGCAACGGCAAATGATGCCGGCGCTTCGGTAGCCACCGCCGTAAATGGCAACCCCGCAAGCGGTCCGGCACCATTGAATGTTGGATCTAATGCGATCGTGATAACGGTAACCGCAGCAGACGGCATAACTACCAAAACGTATACCGTAACGGTAACCCGCGGGCAGTCGATCAACTCCTACCTGGCTGCCATTAACCCAAGCGTGGGCCATGTATCGCCAACCTTTAAGCAAACAAACACAGCATATACCTTAAGTGTAAGCAATGCTACTGCCACTATCACGGTTAAACCGGTGAGCACCGACCCCGGCGTAGCAATACAAGTAAACGGATCACCCCTGGCATCCGGGACGGTCTCTAACCCGATCGCTCTTGCAGAAGGCACACAAACCGCTGTAAACATCATCGTAACCGCAGCGAACGGCAGTATAAGGACTTATACCCTAACCGTTACCAGGGGGCCATCACCTGATGCCAACCTGTCATCTATCCTGACGGGAACCGGTACATTAAAACCGGCTTTTGTGCCGCCAACCATTAGTTATGGTGATGCGGTTTCAAATGTAACCACCAGCACAACCATAACGCCGGTAGCAGAAGATGCAAATGCAACGATCACGATAAATGGATCGCCTTCAACTTCAGGCACTCCGTTTACGCTGAATAACTTGATGGTCGGCACAAACCCGGCCACCATAGTGGTAACCGCGC
>OLLK01000266.1_pt1 | contig 24124 bp, 27 predicted proteins | sample 1604531 | NCBI WGS metagenome assembly OLLK01 (sample SAMEA104055722, study PRJEB20765) | soil metagenome | isolation source: soil | reverse complement strand
GTATGATAAGAGCCGTATGATGCGAGAGTATCACGTACGGTTCTGTGAGAGGCTTGGGCTGAAATGCCCTTGCCTACTCGACCTCGTGGGTGCCCGAATGAACCCAATGCAAGCCCGGGTTAAAACCATGTTGGATAATCGGGGCTTCGGATGCGTTTATTGAAAAATCGGGGCACCCACAAGGGGTGCCCGTACAGGCGTATTAATTAAAAAAAGATGTTGTTTTGGGTTGAAAAACACGTAAAATAAAGACGAAAAAGCGTTCATTTTGGTGTTCAAAAATGAACGCTTTTACCCTGTTTTGCTATGAAGTAATACTTTAACCTTTATAGCATAGATTGATTATTATCAACGAATTAAACCCATAACTATGAAGTGAAAAAAACGTTCAAGTGTTCAAAAAATGAACACCCCGTTTTTATGGCCTTTCTCAGGACTCCTTAGTGTACCGGATATTGTTTTTGATCGACAGCAGGTGGTGCGCGTTTACATTTGCTTTCAGTTGTTCAAAGTCGAAATGTTTGTTGTCGCCGCAGTCGAGGAGGTTAAAGTAAACGGAGGGTTTAAGGCTCTCAAAGTATTCCGTCAGCACGCTGCACCAGATGAGCTGGCAATTGCCTTTGGTTCGGGTAACAATCTCGTAAATACCATCCTTAAAGTCGATATGGCGGATGTAAGCTGATTCCAGTTCGCCCTGTGGATAGTAGATGAGCAGGTTGCCGGGCTCATTCAGTATCGAAGCGGCATAATTGAGGCTGTCATCAACCGAGCGTTTGCCGGGCTCGACCGAAAAACTGCCGCTATATTTTAACCAGGGCTTTTTCTCCATCTGCTTTTTTACCGACATGGCATACATGCCCTTTATCGGCACCATTTTGCTGAAGTAATAAAACACAAGGTAGTAAGCGAAAAACCCATCGAAAAATCCAAAATGGTTCAGCATCAGGATATAGGAATGACCGGGTTTAATATCGATATCGTTGATGATCATCTTATTAAACCGTTTCCTGAACAGCCAGATCACGGGCAGCATCAACCGCCTGTAAATGTAGAAAGGAATGGGTTTTGCTTCGATCATCATGACAGCAATTTTGTTAAATGGGTAACGAAATCTTTTTTGATCATTTCGTGGCCTTCGTCCAGTATTACAACTTCAGCATTATTTACCAGTGGTATAAATTTATCGCCAATGCGCGGCGGAAACGATTTATCCCGTTTGCCAAATATAAAAATGCTTTTGATGTTTTGATCGTTAAGGGCTTTGAGTAGTTTTTCGTCGTCGGTTTCAAAGAAGCGCAGGTAAACAAAACATGCATAGAAATTAAAGCGGAGCTCTGCCGTGCCGATCTCGCTATAAAGGATCTTATAATCCTGGTCGTTGATGATGCGCAGCCGTTTAAACAGCTTTAACATGCGTATGAGCGCCTTTTCGTGCAGGGCGAACCGCTCCAATATCTTATTCCCTGTTTTGTTTTTGCTGAAAAAGGTGATCAGCTTGCCCGGATTCAGGCTGGACGGCGCCGCAATAATGAATTCATCAATCCTTGCCGGCATGGCTTCGGTAACCACCGTGGCATAATGCGAGCCCATGGAATAGCCGATGACTGAAAAGCGATGGATACCTTCGTATTTGCAGAATTCTTCAATCAGATCAACTAACTCCTTTTTAGTAATGCCTTTTTGAATAGTGGGCAGGCTTTGATCTTTTAGCTTCGTTTCTTTATGAAAAAACAGGTCGAAGCCGTAAAATGAATATTGCTCACCCAGTGAGCCTTCTAAAAGCTTGAACTGTTTGCCGTGCATGCCATAGCCATGGAAGCAAAGCATCGCCTTTGGGCCCTCGCCGAATTTGTAATAATGCAGGTTTACCAGGTCATTTTCAAAGTAATGCTGGGTCATAACTCAATATCTGCTAAAGCAATTGCCCAAACATAATCACCATCGTGCGAAATGGTTAAACTAATCTTAAACTTACCGGGGTTATTATGCAGCAAAACCTGCGGCTCACCGGCATTTTTTTTGCGGATGATCTCGATCTTTTTCCAGCCGAGTGTGCTATCGTCAAGCTGCTTTAATGCCTTGTAAACGGCTTCCTTAGCGGCCCAGGTGGACGCGTAGCGTAAAAGCGAATCGCTGAATTGGTTGCAATAGGCCTTTTCAGCAGGGGTATAAGCCTTACTTTTAAAGGGTTCGGTAAAAGATAATTGGAAATTGGGCAGGAAGACCAAATCGTTACCTATAGCGCATTTTTTGCCTGCTGTGGCAAACTCAACAGATCTTTCAATTAGATTCTCCATCTACGCCAAGTCCCATGATGTTAAAGCCTCCGTCGACAAAATGAATGTTACCGGTCACCTTTTTGGAAAGGTCGGAGAAATAGTAAAGGGCCGCATCACCAACGTCGGATGCAACGATATTACCCAGCGGTGCGGTAAATTTACCCATTTTACGCAGCCTGCGTACGCCGAAAATACCGCCTGAGGAAGTCGTCATCACTAAACCAGCTGATATGGCATTGATACGCACCCCATTTTCGCGAAAGTGGCTGGCAAGGTAGATCATAATATTCTCCAGCGCCGCTTTGTTGATCGCCATGCCAGCATACCCCGGGAATACCCGTTGCGAGGCATTGTAAGTAAGCGTTAAAACTGATGCATTTTTGGCGAAGTAAGGCGCCGCTACGCGGCAAATTCTTAGTAAAGAGTAGGCACTGATATTGAAGGAGTCCATCAAATCCTCAAACGGAATATCCAGATAAGAGGGTGGAGGCTCATTGCTACCAGGCAGGCTGTAGCACATTACATTCTGGGTGCCAAAAGCAACCGCATGTAAAACGTAATCTATTGGCCCGGCTTTGTCGTTTACCAATTTAATAAACGAAGTTATTTCTGCTTCGTCCCGCACGTCAACCTCAGCCGATAAAGTGCTGTCCATGCCGTTTTGCTGCATCAGGTATAAAACCTCGTCTTTGGTATCGGCAACGTAACTTAAAGCCACTTTACAGCCGGATTGGTGCAGCTTTATAGCGATCGCCCAGGCAATTGAAGCTTCATTTCGAACGCCGAAGATGGCGGCTATCTTGTTTGCATTATCAATCATATTCGCTGTCCTGACTACTTCATTAAAATGTACTGAAACCTTGTTTTGTCTGGCTTGATTAACACTACGGTATCTGAATTCTGCTTTTTGGTAATACTATCGCCCCGCGTGACGAATCGGTTAAAATTAGGCGCGCTGTGAAGCGGAGTAATCGCCAACAAACGGTAATCCCCATCGATATAAATCTCCAACTTTTCGCGGTTTTGAACGTCGGTTATTAGTCCGCTGAATGCCTCAGCTTTCGCCCTGCTATAAAGAAACGGTCCTAACGCTCTCCATATTAAAACGCCAGCAATCATAAGCCCCGCATATGTTGCAAGACGTTTCAGTGGCGCCAGTTCCTCATTTATTTGCATTTAACTGCATTTTATATATCCCTGGCCACCATCAAGGCGCTATTCGTTCCGCCGAAGCCGTAATTTAAACAAGCTACACGGTTAATTTCTTTGGCAAATGCTTGTTGGGGCACCAGGTCGCGGTATTCAATTAACGGTTTTTTAGGGCCCGTCCAGGTTTCAGCTTTTTGAAAATTCTCCAGTTCAGGGTTCAGGGTGTTTGAATTAAGGCAAGGCAACACCATTTGCTTGTCCAGCATCAGCAGCGCGGTAATAAATTCTACAGAACCCGCGCCGCCCAGCATATGACCGAATTGGGATTTCGGTGCACACATGTGGAAGCCGGTTTCACCAAGCGCATCCACCACGCTCAATAGTTCAACAGAATCGCCCACAGGAGTTGACGTGCCGTGCATTTTTACCACGTCGGGCTTTAAGCCGCTGTCGCCCAGTAAACCTTTCCACATCCTTTGCTGCCCGCCGAAAGATGGATAAAACATATCGCCGTCCCCGTCGGAATTATTAAAATACTCTTCAATTACGCCTAAAATATTGGCCCCGCGGGCCTTTGCCATTTCGTACTCTTCCAGGGCAACTATGCCTGCACCAAATGAGCATACAAAGCCATTACGCTGCGTATCAAATGGCCGGGAGCTTTCTTCGGGACTGAACCCTTTGCTCAATATCATCATGCCGTCAAAGCCGATAAAGGTCTCCAGCGAAGTGCTTTCCAAACCTCCGCAGATGATACGGTCCTGCATGCCGTATTTGATCAGCCGGTAAGCGTAGCCTATATTTCCCAAACCGGTAGCGCATGCCGAGCCGATAGCTTCGCAAACACCCTTACTTTTGATGAGGCAGGAAATGTTAGCTGCATCACGGTAAAACATCGTACGGTCTACCGTGTGCGATCCGGCCATACGTGCCTTTACCCCGTTTACAAAAAAGTATTGCCAGGCCACTCTCAATATTACGTTCCCAGCACCGCCAGATCCTACAACCACACCTGTTTGTTCCGATTGTGTTTCTTCTTTGGTCCAGCCCGCCATTTTTATACAGTCCAGGGCACCTATCATGCCCCAAATACTGCCCATATCGGCAGTGGCCAGGTTGGCATCCGGTATTCGGCCCAACTTATCAACATAAGTTTCGGGATAAGCGTCGGGAATGGGTGCCAGGATGGCCTCCAGGTCCATTTCCTCTTCGGTAATATAACCGGAAACGGTTGAACGGATCTGTTTTTTGTGTTCCATGGCCTTAGGCCATTCGCGCACAAGGCTTTGGTTCGAAAATAATTTTTCGCCAAACTCATCCACGCTTTTGCACGTCGGGAAAGCCCCGCCCATGCCTACTACCGCTACTTTTCGTCCCCCTGATTGCATAATTTAATTTTCCTTACAAATTCCATCACCCGCCATAGCTACAGCGAAGGCGGGCTGCCTGCATAAATTATTGTTCTTCGCCTCTCTTTTTAACCATGATGATCAGGTCGATCACATCTTTTACCTTCGAGCCCATACGGTCGATATCGTCGTCTTCAAACTCAATACCAAACTTATGTTCAACCTTGGCGGCAATGTTGATCAGTTCGGTCGATGGTGTGCTCAGGTCGGTCAGGAAGTCTGTTTCTTCCGTTACGCCTTCCAGCCGGGCCGGGTCGATCGTTCTTACGGTCCTTAAAACCTCCAGCAAACCATCAAGTATTTCTTGTCTTTCTTTGTCCATATGTTATTCGTTCTTTTTAAACATTTCTATTAATATCGCACGGCCGGTAATGTCGAACAATTCGGCAACCAGCTTAAAATCTTTGCTAATATCATACTTTAATAGTCTTTCCTCTGTAAAATCTTTAAAATACTCATCCAGGTTCAGCCCGGCCGGTACTTTATATATCCTGCCATCACATACCATTTGGCGCCATTTGTAAAAAGTGATATTGCCTAAACAGATAAAAGTGTCGCCCTGCTCAAGGTAATAATGAAAAATGACATTGCCAATGCTGATAAATGCCGGGATAAATTTGTCTTTTAACTGATCAGGGGTGCAGTTTTGTTTGCGGCATTCTAAAAATGTGGCACACGACACGATGGTAGCTTGTGCAAACGATTCCACCTGGTCAACCCCTCTGAACACTCCGAAATGATCTTCAACATCCCGCGCCGTGGGCGAGTAACTCGCAACTATTCCTTTAAGAGGTGAGTGCCAGTGGTATTTGTTAACCAGGCGTTTAGTTGGCCCATGCAATAAAACTTGACTGGGTATAACTTCGGTAAGGTTACCTTCATGCACTATCTTTAAAAAAGCAACTCTTTCTTCCTCCGGCATTCCTTCAGCTAAGTATAACTTTCTTTGTTCTTCTGTCATATTAAACCGCCATTGATATGAATATTTGTGCCATTTATATAAGATGCTTTATCCGAAAGTAAAAATGCGATCGTTTCGGCAACATCATCCACCGTTCCAAACCGTTTCGCAGGAATCAAATTAAGGTATTTTTCTTTCATTTTTTCAGGAATCCCTGCTGTCATATCTGTTTGTACAAACCCCGGCGAAACTGCAAGCACGCGAATGCTATGGTCTGTATTCAACGCGGCAGCTTCTTGCGCCAGGGAACGGGATAAGGCGGTTAAACCTGCTTTGGTTGCCGCATAAACCGATTGGAACGCATTCCCGCTTTCCCCAACTACCGAACTAATGTTAATGATGACGCCGCGGTTAAGTAGACCGAATATCTTCATTGCCGTTTTGCAGATCATTATCGGCGCCCGCAGATTAACATTTAACATCGCATCAATTTCACGGTCGGGCTGAAAATTAAGGGGCTTATCATAAGTTAAGCCGGCGTTATTAATTACTCCATATAAATCGTCGCCGTGCTCTTTTTTTAGCTGTTTGCAAAAGCCCGCGACCTGTTCTGGGTCGGTAAAATCAGCATACAGGAAATGCGCGTTGGGGATTATCTCGCTGAAACTCTCTTTTTTTGAAGCATGTAAAATTAATTCGTAATCAGCCGACAGCTTTTTTGATATGGCCAAGCCTAATCCTTTACTGGCGCCGGTGATCAGTATTTTTTTTTTCTCCATAAAGAGATAATAAGCCAATGTTATAAGCAGCCTGCAATTTAATAAAATTACCTTTCATCGCTCATCTTTAATTTATAAAGCAAATAAGCGCAAATGTTGAATTATTAGTTTGTTTTAATATTTAGCACGAATTAAGGGGCTTGATCTTAAATTGCAACCGATTGTTAAAAATAATAGGAAAATTTATGCTAGCTTTAATTCCTGAAATATATTTCCTTATAATTTATATATCTTCTGATTAATTAAGTCTTTTGCAAAGATTTGCGTTTTTGTCATGGAAACTAAAATCAAGATGTATGAAGAATTAAGGCGACCCCTGTTGATTTCGTAATTTTTGGTTAAACACGTTGAAAATATGCCCGATTATATTTTTAATCCCTATCTTTTTTTAAGAACGCCCGCCTTAAGCTACAGGGATTGCGATTATGCCCAGCTAGATGTGATCATAAAAAAACCTTTTTTTAAATCAGCGATTTTTTTTGCAAGTGAGAGCCTGTATATGGAATTAAAAACCGCTGACTTTGAATATAGCCGGTTGGATGAAAAGGTAAAAGTGAGCCTGCAAAAATACTTCAACAGGATGTGTTACAGGCCCACCCCATTTGGCATGTTCTCGGCCTTTAGCTCGCTTTATTGGAGTGCTTTTAATGGAAATGAAAAATGTATCCTCGATAATACGGGTCAAGTGCATGTAAACCCCGACTTCCAGTTCATCACGGAATTAGCCCGGAAGATGGAGCAATCGGGCGAATTCGAAAAAGTAAAATATTTTCCGAACGGTACAATCTACGCGATGAAAGGTGAAAAACGCTACCTGACGGAGCGTTTTGACAATAAGAAAAAGAAAACGGAGTTCTTTATCAATTCTTTTGAACCCAACAGACTATTGAACCGGTTGCTCAACCACTGCAGGGACGGAAGAACCCGGGCAGACTTAGTTTCATATCTCAGCGAGTTTGTAGATGATCCCACCGACGCCATATCATATTTAAATGACCTGATCAATGAGGGGTTACTGATAACCGAGCTTTATCCAAACATGACAGGTGATAAATACTTTGACCGGTTAGTTGCTATGGCGAACGAACATAGTGGTAATAGTGAAGTGGGTAATGAGGTTAAGCAAGTTGATAACCTTATTACAAAAATGCAGTCAGATGCAGACCTCGCGTCAAATCGTATCGCAGAAGGTGGTTTCTATGCTAGCGCGAAGAAGAATTTAAAATCGATGTTTTATGTTGGCTATCAAAAAGACATCTCATCGGCCCTAGATAAAAAACACCAGGAAAGTATCCGGGACGGTTTGAATTGCCTGGCAAAAATTGCTGGTGAAATTTCCCAAAGATCGTTAGATAAATTTGCGGGCCGTTTCAGGGCCAGGTTTGAGGACCAGGAGGTTCCGCTTTTGCTTGCCCTTGATCGCGAAGCTGGCATAGGTTATGAAGGGCTGGAGGCAAACCTTGTAACAAGCGAATTGCTGGACGGCATCCAGCTTGACTTGCAATCGAACACGTTAAACTTTAGTTGGACTGCGGTACACGAATTGTTTCTATCCAAATTGGTGGCAATTAATGACAATGAAACGATTGTTATTAGCGATGTGGACCTGGAAAAGCTAAAGGAAAATGCCGATTTGAAAATGCCGCCAAGCTTTTCGGTAATTTTTAGAGTATTTGGTGATAAGATTTGGATAGAGCAGGCCGGTGGATGTACCGCTACTGCTTTATTGGGCAGGTTCAGCCTGTTTGATGAAACTGTACATAACGAGGTAAAACAGATTGCTACTGTCGAAGAACAGGCTAATGAAAGTGTGATTTTTGCTGAAATATCATGCTTTAACGATGAACATGCTGCCAATATTAATGCTAATGCTGGTGTAAGGACTTTTGAGATCCCGATAGGTGTACATTCGACGTACGCCAGCCAAAATATTATAGGCCTTTCCGACTTATTTGTTTCCGTCGTCGACGGCCACATCAGGCTAAGATCCAAAAAACACAATAAAATAGTAATACCCCGGTTAAGTTCGGCTTTTAATTACGCCCGCAGCGAGTTAACCGTTTTTAGATTTTTGTGTGATCTGCAATGCCAGGAAATTAAATATAACTATAGTTTTGACTTGCGTTCGCTATTGCCCGGGTTAAGTTATTACCCCAGGGTAGAATACAAGAATTGTATTGTTTACCCGGCAACGTGGATTTTGCACCAGGCAGAAATAACTGAAATTTCAGACGGCGTAGACGCCAGGAACAAATTCGACAAACTTTGTAAAAAAATCGGGCTTAAAAAGCAGTTTGCACTAACCGAAGGCGACAATCAATTGGTATTTGATCAGCACGACCCTGGTTCGATAGACTTATTTATAAAGATGGTCAGGAGCAAAGCGCTGGTTGTACTGAATGAAATCTTTGTCGATGATTCGGAGTATATCATTGACCAGGAAGATAAACCCTTCGTGGGGCAGTTTATTGCGTCTGTCTTTTCTCCTTCAACAACCTATTCCTATAGAACCCTGGCGCAGGCCGCCCGTAATAAAAATAAAGTAAGACGCGTGTATCTCCCGGGCGACGAGTGGGTGTATTTCAAATTATACTGCCATCCGTCGGCCTCGAACGGCATCCTGATCAGGGATGTAATAAACATTATAAGCCGGTTGAAAAAACAAGGGGTCCTTAAAAATTGGTTTTTTATACGTTATGCCGACCCTGACAATCACCTGAGATTGAGGATCAAAATTAATCCGGAGGATGGCGCCAAAGTGGTGCAATATTTCGAACAGAAGATGCGAGTACAGATGGAAAGAGGAAGTATAAGTAGTTTGGTTCTAGATACCTATAAGCGTGAAATTGAGCGATACGGAGAAAAAACGATGGAGTATGCCGAGGCCGCTTTTGATGCCAGCAGCGACTTGATACTCAACTACCTAAAAAGTATCCGAAACAAGCAGACCGATTATTCTGAATTTCATTTTGCCATCGTTTCTATCGACGCATTGCTCGAAGTATTCTTCGAGGAAAATTCGCAAAAAATAGGGCTTGCTAAGCATATGCACGAAAGAATGAAACGTGAATTTGACGATAGCAAGCAGTTAAAGTTTCAACTGGATAATAAATACAGGGAATATGCGGGCTTTTTTAACGGGATTCAAAAAAGTAAATCGATCATTATCAGGCTTGCAGGAAAAAAACAATTTGAAAATTATTTGAATTCATTGCGTTTGTTGAAAGACGTAGCTGTGAAAAATCAAAGCGGTGCGCCCGTAAAGCTTGCCGGCGACCTGATCCATATGCATTTGAACAGATTGTTTAGCGATAAACAGCGAAATCATGAATTCATTATTTACTACCTGCTGAACAAATACTACATCTCGGTAGAAGCAAGGCGTGGAAAGGGATCGTTATCGTTTTCGCCCGCTTTTAAGGGTTTTAGCATGGACCAGGTCGAAAAAGTGGTCTTTAAATAGCCGCCCTATCGGCAGCTGCAAATTTTGACCGATAAATACCTGGTTGCTGTCGATATATTTAATTTTATCTATATTGACGATAAATGATTTGTGTATCCGCACAAACCTTGTCAGAGGGATCGATTTTTCGATCTCCTGGATGGATAGATAGGTGATGTATTTATTATCGGCTGTATAAATCATCACGTAGTTTTTTAAGCCTTCGATATACTGAATATCCGAATAACGTAATTGAACTACCTTGCCCTTGGTCCCGGGGTTTATAAAAAAGTATTCTTCTTCCTGGGGATGTTCAACTGCTTTTTGCGATTTTACCAGGTTTTGAACTTTAGTGACGGATTTGGTAAACCTTTCGAAAGAGATCGGCTTCAAAAGAAAATCAGATCCATTTTTTTCAAAAGCCTGCACCGCATAATTGGGGAAAGCTGTGGTGAATATGATTGCCGCATGCGAAGCAATATTATCAGCTACATCCAGGCCTGAAAGCTGGGGCATATCTACATCTAAAAAAACGATATCAATGTTGGTTTCAGAATTAATGATCTCGTCGATCGCTTTAAGCGGATTGATATTTGAGCCCACCAGGTTTAGTCCCGGATATCGGTCGACGTAACCAACCAGGGTGTCGATAGCGTGTTCTTCATCGTCAATGATATAGCAGGTGTACATATCGTTCTAAAGCCTTATGGTGAGCACAGACCTGTAAAATTGATCATTTTCTTCGATTTTTAAATCATATTCATGATACATTTTTAGGCGTTCGGTAATATTTTTTAACCCGATGCCGTGCCCCGCTTCTCTCACATTTTTCTTTTTGACGTTTTCCGTGACAAATACAAGTTCGTTGCCTTCGATAGTTGCGGTGATTTTCGCCGGGTCAGTCTCATTGAGCAGGTCGCCGTATTTAAACAGATTTTCAACTAAAGTAATCAGTACCAGTGGGATTATCCTCAATTCACCGACTTCTCCGTTCACTTCATAAACAATACACAGTCGTTGACTAAACCGGGCCTGGTTAAGCTTAATAAAATTGGAGACATGTTCCAGCTCATCCTCTAGCTTAACTTTACCGTCTTCGCCCGAGTTGGTTAGCGCGTAACGCATGATCTCTGATAGTGTCATCACACTATCAGCAACTTTGTCGCTGAATTTTGAGACGGAATTGTACAGGAAATTCAGCGTGTTTAACAGGAAATGCGGATTGATCTGCGATTTTAGATAGGCGTTTTCGGTGGCAAGTAAGGTTGTTTCTAATTGTTGATGCTGAATTTCCTGTTTTAGCTGCATCTTCTCCAGGGATGCTATTTTTTTTCTGTTTTGAATTGTTGATAAAGCGAACCAGTAGCCTGTGCTCAAAAAAATGAAATACACTCCTCTGAATGAAGATGTTATTATAAAATATTTAACCGTTGCAACCGATTCGGTGATTTTAATGTTCAGAAGGTGGTAAAAGTCTACCAAGAGATACCTAAACATCAAGTATATAAGCAACTCGCAAAGGACCATAATTGGCAGCCGAACGTAGGCGTTTTTATCCTTGCCGACCGCGTTGGGTAAAACGATGTGCGAGTTAAAATAGAATATAAAAATATTTAAAAGGTAGTGAAGCGCATAGTCCCAAAAACCAGCTCTCTTTCCACTTATTGAATATACCACTAATACCTCGTAGGAAATAAAAATCGCCCATACTAAGAGATGTAATTTTAAATTATCAAATTTGAGAGTCTTCATTAGTGATTGTTCTGGAATAATGTCAAAAGTAAATATTATTAAACAGAACAGGTTTACCGCAATTGATTCAATATCAAAAGAAATCATCGGGTTCTTGATTTAAGTTTCAAGCCAATAATGACGTTGGTATATCGAATCGAGTAGTTGGTGTAATAAGTTTTTTTCAATGAAGCCTCTTCCATAACTTTTGTAAAATTTAAAAAAAACAAAAGTTATGAAAGCCACTACACACAAACTAAAAAAACTAAAAACTAAAAAAGTTTACGGGTTTAAAAAGGAATCATTCGACGGAAGCAATTGGGATCCGACGTTAACTACGATTACCTCGTCACAAATTATGGGCGTCGCAATGAACTAATGAGCTGCAAAGATGATACAGTCTTTATATAAATTGACGTCCTATCTTTGAGTCATTTTTCGTTTGTCTAGGAACTTTACCACAGAGGGTTTTAATGTTTAAAAAATTCGCTCTTAGGGATGGACCCAGCCTCCGATAAGGATAAGTAAGATTAAAGCCGTATCAAAAAGAGGCCTTTAGTAGATAATAAAGGAGGTAGAAGCAATCCATAAAGTTTTCTGGGCGGAGGTTGATTCAAATCAAGTTGGCTATTTCTTCCGTTGCTATAATTTTTATTCTATGCGAGTGCCCGGCGTAATGGTCAATTTGGCAAAGCGACGGATCAATTATCTGATCATATTCCGCTGCCCTGAATAATACTTTAGCCCAATGATATCATTGGGAATAGGTTTATTATTCCATTCGCGGTGGATACTTAGTGCAGCGCCAATTGCTGATGCCTGGGCCATGGAGGCTGCAAATACTTCCATTTGCGGAAACACAGCAGCCAGTAAATTCATATAAACGCAGTTTTTGCTGAAGCCGCCATCAACGAAGATCCTTTTAACCGGGGAGCTTTTTAATACCAAATTGGTTGATGCGGCCTGCAGTTGCACCATATCCATCATTAACTGGTGGTAAGCTTCAATGTCGTTTTTAAAGTCGGCCATGTCCCGCATTTTAAAAATCGACTCTGTGCCTATTTCGCTTGGGTCGCTATTTTGAGGCAGTATAGGTCTTGTTTTTATGTGTTGAATTATTGAGCTGTCGAAATTTATGCTGCGGTATTTAATTTCGTCCGTATTAAAATGCGTTGCAATATGCTTAACCATTTGCTCATATTCAAATCCTGAAAATAGTCTCGACGCTTTAACCGGCTTACCTTGAAATTGTAAATAGCATAAACAATCGTTTTTTAGCTCATCGGAAGTCAGCGGCGAATCGTTAAAAGGGTTTAAGCTGATGCACCAGGTGCCGGTTGAAATTAAGACAAAAGGTTCATGGAAATTGATCAGGTAGGGGATAAGCGCCGCCGAGCTATCATGCAATCCGGTGCCAATCTTGAACTTATTGCTATTGAAAACCGCGGTTGAAATCGTGTCGGAAGCGACAATTGGTGCAAGTTTCGGGGCGATATGTTCCTGTTCAACCCATTTATGGTACTGGTTTTTCTGAAAATCCCATAGTGCAGTGTGGCAGCCTATACTCGTAATATCAGAACAGGCGAGGCCTGTAAGTAAAAAACTTAAATACTGGGGTAAATGCAGTGCATACTTAACTTTATCAAATAGCCAGGGCTGTTCCTGTTTCATCCGGTACAACTGCAAACCTGAATTTAAACTGCCTAAAACCGGTGAAGCTGTTTCGAGACTGAATTTAACCTGGCCGCCATAAGCCTTGTAAAATTTGTCGCTTAGTGCTTCAGGGAAAGGTTTAAGGTAGTTATACAAAGGTGTTAGCGGCTGGCCGTCGTCACCTGTATACACGAAACTTGCTCCATAAGCCGAAAAATTGACTGCTTTTATATCGAAAGCTTTTAACCTGGAAACTTCATTTAATGAGTCGAATACGGATTGCCTCAGGCTTTCCTGGTTTTCGCAGGGGAAGCCGTCTTCGTCAACGGTCTCCGAAAAACGCGCGGATCTTTCAAAAACTATTTCGTATTTTTCATTAAACAGGAATAGTTTCTTATTGGTTTTCCCTACATCGAATATCGCAATAACCTGGACAGCGCTCATCATTCCAGGTTTTACAAACCGGTAGTTACGGTTTTTGATCCGCGTTCCCTGATCAAATTGTTTCTCACGTTCAGGTTCCTGTATGTACCTATCGGGTCGAGCGCGCCACCTGCCCGTAAGCTTGCTTCCGCTATAAGGGGCCTTACGTCCGTACGGTAAGCGGCCTGTAGTATTTCCTGCGCCATGGCTACGTCATTACTATTTTGTGCCGATACCAATGCACTTTTATCAACTAAAAGCGCCTGGGCATAAGCGATTTTTATGGCCTGAACTGATTGTAGGAGATCTTCTATTGGGTCTTTTACATTATGTGATGCATCGATCATCCAACCAATGTCTGTAGCATGGTTCATTTTACGGGCATCCATTCCTTCTACCAATTCATTAAATATCAAAAATAACTGGTATGGGTTAATGCTGCCAACCGTCAGGTCGTCATCGCCATATTTGGAGTCGTTAAAATGAAAGCCGGCCAGTTTGCCTTCCATCAATAAAAGAGATACGATCTGCTCGATATTGGCGCCTTGCAGGTGGTGGCCCAGGTCGACCAGCGTAGTTGCCTTTGCACCGAGTTTTGAGGCCAAAAGATAGGACTGGCCCCAGTCGCCTATGGTGGTTGAATAAAAATTTGGTTCGTAAGGCTTATATTCTATCCATACTTTCCAGTCGTCCGGCAGCGCTTCATATATTTCCTGCAAGCTTTCCAGCGTGTTTTGAAATGCCTTGCGAAGATTCAACTGCCCTGGAAAATTTGAACCATCCGATAACCAGACAGACAAAGCCTTCGAATCCAACTGAACACCGTATTTAATCACTTCTATATTATGTTCAATTGCTTGTTTGCGCACTGCTTTGTCAACATGATGCAGTGAGCCAAATTTATAGCTAAGCTTTTGATTTGGTTGGTCCTGGAAAGTATTGGAGTTAACCGCATCAAAATGCAGACCCAGTTGGGCAGCCAAGGCTTTTATGGATGCCGCGTTTTCGGGGATATCCCACGGTATATGCAATGAAATGGAATTACTCGACTTGTTTAAGGCATGAATAACACCAACATCCTCAATCTTCTCTTCCAGGCTGCGTGGTTCGCCGCCGCCTGAAAAACGGCCAAACCGGGTGCCGCCTGTGCCGAGCGCCCAGCTGGGGATAGCGATATTAAACGCGCCCAGTTTTTGAAGTACAGAATCCAGGTTGGCGATATCTGCCGCTACAAATTCAAACCGGCGCTGGTGGTTTGCTAAATGCTGATGATTGATTTCATCTACCTTATGTTTTTCTATCTGCATAATTGGTTTGTTGATGGTCAGGGTAAATAAAAAACTTCCTTCAGCGGGCTGCTCAGCGGCGAGTAATCAGGGTTGGTTTCCATGACATCGCTCATGTATACCCACCACTTTTTCATAATGGCATGGGTTGGCAAACTATCAAGCAGGCCGGGGTCTTCTGCTTTTAAAAATCCGAACAGGCTGTTGGTTTCCTGATCTAAAAAGATCGAATATTCGCTAATGCCGGCTTCTTTCAGCAATTCAACCAGTTCCGGCCAAATCTCCTCATGCCGTTTTTGGTATTCAGCTTCGTTGCCCGGCAGCAACTGTATTTTAAAAGCTACTCGGTTCATCTTTGGTCTGTTTAATCTAACGGACAAAAGCCGCAGCGACACCGCCATCGACATTTATAACGTTGCCGGTTGATTTATTTAGTAGGCCGCCTGTTAAAGCAAAGCAGGCGTTAGCAATATCTTCGGGAAGTATTACTTCGTTTAAAAGCGTCCGTTTTGCATAATAAGCAGGTAATTCTTCAACTGTAATGCCGTAAGCTTTTGCCCGGCCTTCTGCCCAGCCACCGGCCCAAATGTTACTGTCGCTGATCACCGCATCCGGGTTTATTACGTTAACGCGGATCTTGTCCACACCTAGTTCCGCAGCGTTCAGCCGGCTTAAATGTAGTTGCGCTGCCTTCGCGCTGCCATAGCCGGCGTTGTTGGGCCCGCTCACCAAGGCATTTTTGCTGACGATGTTGATAATATCACCGCCGATGTCCTGCTTTTTCATAATCGCTGCTGCTGCCTGCGTAACCAGGAACTGGCCTTTTACCAATACATCATACAGCAGGTCCCAATCCTTTTCGGTATGATCGGCAATGGATTTTGAAATGGATAAACCGGCATTATTCACTATAAGGTCAACACCTCCAAAAGCTAAAATAGCTGCCGCTATGGCTTCCTGTATCTGGGTGCCGTTCGTAACATCTAGTATCGTTGTTGTGTAGGCATCTTTCCCGAATTTGTTTTTAAACTCATTACTGGCGCTATCCAACCGTTCGGCATTCATATCATTCAAAACAACAACGGCGCCTTCTTCAACCAACTTTTTTGCGATGGCCTTTCCGATGCCGCCCGCACTGCCGGTGATTAAAGCAATCCTGCCCGATAGTGCCTTTGGTTTTGGCATGCGCTGCAGTTTAGCTTCCTCCAGCAGCCAATATTCAATATCAAAGGCTTCCTGCCGCGGTAAGGATGTATACTCCGATATCGCCTCGGCGCCTTTCATTACGTTTATGGCATTAATGTAAAACTCAGCGGCAACACGGGCGGTCTGTTTGTCTTTCGCAAAGGTGAACATACCTACACCGGGGTATAATATTACTACCGGGTTTGCATCGCGGATAGCCGGGCTGTTGGCATGTTTGCAGGTATTGTAGTAATCCCCATACATTTTGCGATACTCATCGAATGCGGGGGCAAGCTTTTCTTTCAAAGCCGTTATATCCGACAGGTCCTCATCGGATTTAAGCGATAAAACAAGCGGGCTGATCTTGGTGCGCAAAAAATGGTCAGGACAGCTTGTGCCCATAGGGGCAAGGCGCTCCAGGTCGTTTGAATTGATGTATTCCAAAACGCGCGGATCATCCGTAAAATGGCCGATCATTTTGGTTTTTGAAGAGCAAAACCCGCGTAATACAGGCGCAAGCGCAACCGCCTGCTTTTTACGACCGGCTTCGTCGAGACTTTGAATTTTGACCCCACCAAATACCGGGCCTTTTTTGCCATAATTTTGTTCAAGGTAGCCGGCACATGTTTCAATTACCTCAAGTGTGTTGATATAACTTTCGTAAGCGGTATTGCCCCAGGTAAACAGGCCGTGAGAACCGAGCATAATACCCCGTATGCCGGGATTACCGTCGAGGCATTCCCTTAATTTTAAGCCAAGGTCAAAGCCTGGCCGCTGCCAGTCAACCCAGCCGATCGACCCGCTAAAAAGTTCTTCGGTAATTTTTTTACCATCTTTTGCTGCCGCGATAGCAATGGCTGCGTCAGGGTGTAAATGGTCGATATGTTTAAAGGGCAAAAAGCCATGTAATGGGGTATCTATTGATGGCGCTTTTGAATTCAGGTCGAAAATGCTATGGTTAAACAACTCAACCATTTCATCCTCAAATGCTATACCCCTGTAAACGTTTTTTAGGCTCCTCAAACGGTCGACATACAATGCGGCCAGCCCGCTTTTTTTAAGTGTGCCGATATCGCCGCCTGAACCCTTTATCCACATTACTTCAACTTCCTTGCCTGTTAAGGGGTCTTTATCCATCACCTTGCACGATGTATTGCCACCGCCGTAATTGGTTAAGCGTAAATCGGCGCCCAGTAAATTTGAACGGTATATCAGCAGGGCTACTTCATCGCCGGCTAATTCAGCCGCTTTGGTATCGTCCCATAAATAGCTTACGTGTTTAAATGATGTTGTATTGGCAGACATGATATCGATTGGATTTATTCTGATTTGTTGGTGTTCTTTTAACGTTTTAGCTTCTGATCGCATTGCCTCTCTTTAAATCATTAAAGATGGAATAACAGCAATTAAATTTATTGGTTGTGAATTTTTTTTTACCCACGCCTTTCCATTTATTGAATTTCAACATGTGCATATTTATGATCAATGTCATCAGCAGGTAAATGAACTGAATGCGGTCATAAAAGTAAAAAAATTAAGCGCTTTAATATATTTCGCTTAATAATTGTTACCTGGAAAAGAGATTTTATAAGTCACTTCATAAATGATGTTTCCTGATTACGGAATAGCTCCTGGATTCGGCATGGTTGGCACAGGCTTAAACAAGTAGGGCGACCCAATTGGGGCCGCCCTACCCGGCACCATGTAAGGGGCCGCTTTTTTCTTTGGTAAAATTTGCCCGTTATAAATTGGGGTCAAAATCCACAATCCATTCAATACCATATTTGTCTCTAAACATTCCGGCGTAGGTACCCCAGGGACTTTCGCCAATAGGCCCTTCAACGTCCCCACCTGCCGATAGGCCGTTAAATATGTGGTCTGCCTCTTCCCTGCTTTCTGCACTAAACAATATTTTAGACCTGTTTTCGCTTTCGTTTACCCGCCCCATAAACTCGGGAACATCATTGGCCATTAACATATTGTGTTTGCCTATAGGCAAAGCAATGGTCATTATTTTGTTGACTTCATTTTCCGGCACCGGAAATTCAGCGCTCGCCAGTGCGCCGAAGCGGATGACCTTTGCGAACTCTCCGCCAAAAACTGATTTGTAAAAAGTGAATGCTTCTTCGGCATTTCCGTTGAAGTTGATCCAGGGGTTAATTGTTCTCATAATTTTTATTTTTTAAATTGATTGTAAATTTTCTTTTTAATGTTTTCTACGATAAGGTTGCCAACAGTTCTTCCAGGTTTTTTAAGGTCATGGTGAAGCCTGGTTTGAAGCCCTCTAGTAATTTCTCCAATCGCTCAAACGATTCATTAAAAATGATAATGTCTACTTTGGTTTTACCATTTTGCTCCTTGAAATTGTAATCCCATTCAGAACCCGGCAGTTCACGGTTTTCGTCTTTATCTGCAAACGCGTTGTACATCTTAAAATTGGTTTTCGGGGTAATCGATGTAAATTCCTGCACCGCCCAGCGTTCCTGCCCATCGGGGCTTATCATCGCGTAAACTCGCCGCCCGCTCACTTCAAAATTCATATACCTGGTTTTGGCGCGCATAGGTGCAGGAGCTCCCCATTGGTCCAGCAGTTCGGCTTTGGTAAAGGCATCCCATACTAATGACTGCACTGCATTAAACTCCCTGGTTATATAAACCGTTTTCGCTGCCTTGTCAACGGCAAAATCAAATAGCAAATCGTTGTTCATTATTTATTGATGGTTAGTTAATAGTTTTACTTGTATCAATGCTACTTCGTGGTCTGTTCTTTAATTGTTGTTAATAATTGGTCAAGTTGGTTAAATTGAGTTTCCCAGTTTTGCCTGAATTGAGCTAACCAATGGTCAAACTCCTGCATCTTTTTGCCGTTAAAGTGATAGTAAATTTCCCTGCCGCTTTGCTCAGGTTTAATCAATTCACATTCGTGTAACACTTTAATATGCTTCGATACGGCCTGCCGCGTCATATCAAATTTTTCGGCCATTATATTTGGCGTCAAAGCCTGGATGGCGAGTAACGTTAAAATAGCCCTGCGTGTTGGGTCGGCTATAGCCTGGAATATATCTTGTTTCATTTTGTAAATATTTAATCAGCAACCTGCAGGTTGCAAATATATATGCAACTTTTGAGTTGCGCAAATTTATTTGTGTTTTTTTAAGGTTTAATGACGGGAGGTTTTAGTGGTAATTATTGTATTCGTTAAAATAAAAACCAAATCGTATCTTACTTTACATGAAGAAGTATTCGAATTGATAAACATTCATAACCATATCATTTTCAAATATTTATCTTTAATTTATATTGATTATTTATGAACAGAATGTAGTTCAAAAAGAAATGGCCTGTTAAGAATCAATGCTTTCGCAGGCTATTGTATAACACAAGGCGGGCAGTTAGCGATTAACTTCGTTGATCCTTTGAGGGGAGGCTGAAATAAATTTATTGACTGTTCGCTGTCGCTCAATGGTCATTTTTTCTCCGGCTTATGCTAAAACAGCGTTTAGTAACGCTGCCAAACAAAAATGCCCTCCACCAGTTGGCGGAAGGCAATAATTTGATTTGCGGAGAGTTAGGGATTCGAACCCCAGGAACCTGTAACAGCTCAACAGTTTTCAAGACTGCCGCAATCGACCACTCTGCCAACTCTCCGGGCGCAAAAGTACAAAACCGGGCGGAATTGGCAAATTGTTTTTTGCTATTGGTTGAAGGTCGGTAAAAGCTAGAATATTATTATTCGTATTGTATTGACAGGTAGCACTTTGTCGTTTTAAAATTCATGATTCGTCGTGCGTTTGTTTTTAGTAACCGATCAGCGGTTCACTGGTTAGCAGTGGTGCGAAAACTGTTAAACATGGGTTTCGCAACTTTGATGTTTCGTTTTGAATAGTCGATACTGGCATTCAATTCAAACCCGATGAGCAGGATAAGCGAGTTGAGCTGGAGCCAGATCATTAGGATAATGAGCGTACCGATGGAGCCGTACACCTTATTGTAAGATGAAAAATTATTGATGTAGTAATTGAAACCCATGGTCGTCAATACCGCAAGGACGGTCGCCATAATAGCGCCGGTATTGAGGAATTTCCATTTTATTTTGTGCGCCGGGCCATAGCGGTATAAGATGGATATGGAAAAGAAAAAGATCGCTACCACAACAATCCACCGCGAAAAAGCCAAAAGGTAGTACCAGAACCGGCCTTCGGTATAGATATGCGCTTTCAGGTAGTTGATGCTCGTTTCGCCGACTGTCATTACAGTGATGGCGAACAACAATGAAATACTAAGCACGATGGTAAGTGCCGCCGCAATCATCCGCCGCTTTAGCCAGGTACGTTTCTCAATAATGAGTGATGATTTATTGAAATCACGCATCAGGATCGTAATCCCATTAGTGGCAAAATAAAGTGCTGTGATAAAGCCAATCGAAAGCAGCCTGCCGTTATGATGCTTCACAATATCCTCTATAGTGGCATGAAAAGCCATATAGGCATTGTATGGGAGTACTGTCGACAACAGCGAGAGCAGTTTGCCCTGGAAATCTTTTATTGGTACGTAGGGGATAAGGGTGAATAGAAAAATAGTACCCGGGAAAAATGCCAGCATGAAGTTAAATGACAACGATGATGCGCGATTAAGCATTGTAAGCTGATCAATCTCACGGGCAAAAAAAGCCAACACATGATAAAGAGAGAGCGGATAAAAACCTCTCAGAACAAACGTTTTCGACCACTTTATAAATCGCTGGTAAAACCTGAATTTCAGTAAAATACGATGCAGCCATTTCATTTAAACCAAATCTACTCAAAAAATGGCTTTAAGCGGTCTAAAAAGTCCTGGGGCGGGAGGCAGGGGCGGTTCGATTGCATATTGACGAAAACCAGCAGGGTTTCGCCTTTGTTGATCAGTTCTTCACGTTCGTTAAACAGCTCATATCTGAAGTGAATACGTATACCGGGCATTTTATCCATGATCACTTTTACCGTGATCTCCTCGTCATATAGCGCGGGTTTCAAATATTTGCAAACCAGTTCAAGCACAGGCATTTTTATGCCCGAGTGTTCCATGCCGCTATAGGTAAGGCCCAGGCTGCGCAGCATCTCCACGCGACCCACCTCGTAAAATTCGGCGTAATTGCCATAATACATATAGCCCATTTGGTCGGTTTCACCGTAGCGGACCCTGATCTTGGTGGAGTGTTCAAACATCAGCGTTTAATATTTCTTTCATTCTCCGCCTCGTGGAATCTGCGTGCATTTGCCTGGTGGTCAGCCATGTTGGTGGCAAAATTGTGATACCCCGAGAAGTCCTCTTTAGCGCACATATAAATGTAATCGCTTTTTTGATAGTCGAGTACCGAATTAACGGCGTTGACAGACGGCATCATAATAGGTCCCGGCGGCAATCCGGTGTGCAGGTAAGTGTTATAGGGTGAATTGATGCTGAGATACCGCGAAAGCACACGGCGTATTGTAAAATCGTTTTCAGCAAATATGATTGTCGGGTCCGACTCCAGTTTCATCCCTTTTTTAAGACGGTTGAGGTACAAGCCGGCAATGGTGGGCATTTCGTCATCATGCAGCGCCTCAGCATCTACTATAGAGGCTAATATCGTCACCTGGATAGGATCCAGGCCGAGAGCCAGTGCCTTTGCACGCCTTTCAGCGGTCCAGAATTTTTCGTAGGTGCCATGCATTTTTTTGAAAAACTTCTCCGGCGAACTGTTCCAATACAGCTGGTAGGTGTTTGGCAGAAACATCGTGTAAACGTTTTCGGGCGTAAAGCCATATTGCTTAAGGTATGATGCTGAGTCCAGCAGATTAAGGATAGCGACCGAGTCCGGTTCTATCTTTTTACCCACAAAGCCGGCAAACTGCTCCTTTAACCTTAAGTTATGGAAAGAGAGCGTAACCGGCTCCTGGGTGCCCGAAGCCAGCATGTTGATCAGCCTGCGGTTGCTCATGCCCTCGTGCAAATGATACCGGCCCGGCTTAACGCGTTCAATATAATTCATGTTTTGGGCAGCCGAGTAAAATGCATCCGTATCTTTCACCATTTTTTGATCCTTAATGGTTTTATAAACGTCGTTAAAACCTGCCCCGGTGTGTATGTACAGGTATTCCTGGCTGCCGTTAACGTTGGGGCTAAAATATTTTGCGTAATAATTATAACCGGTTAAGCCGAGTGCAATAAGGATAACCAGCACAAAGGCGATCATGAACTTTTTAAACGTACTGCTTTTCGGCGCTTTTTTCGCTGTCATTTTGTAGTGGTTTTTAACGTTTTATTTTTTGCAGTGCCAGCAATCCGCCGGTCAAATTCCTGGCGTTGGTATAACCTGCGTTAGCCAGTAATGTTGCTGCGGTAGCGCTGCGCAGGCCTGCAGTGCAAATAATAATTATTTCTTCGTTTTTGTTAGCAGTTATACCTGCTGCATCAGTGCCCACGTTTTTCAAAGGGATATTCTTTCCGCCGATGTTATAGGTATTGAACTCCATTTTCTCCCGCACATCCAGCAGGTTCAGCTTCTCACCTTTATCCAACCTGTTTAGTAGTTCAGCTGCGTCAATTTCACTGTGCATTGGCTTTTTTTCCTTGTATAACCGTCAGGTTGATGGGTGTTCCGTTAGGCGTTTTGCTGGTCGAATCAGTCCTCATGGGCATTTGCCCCACAACAACCAGGTTAGCCGAATCGGTGATGGCGCCCTGGTAGGTGATAGTGCCGATAGCCAAACCGCTATTCCGTATCACAAATTTTGCCGCGTCTAGGTCCTGGTTAACCAGGTCAGGAACGGCAACCTGGCTTGCGCCCTCACCGTTACCAAGTACCAGGTCGAGCCTTGAGCCTTTAGGGATTTTGGTCCCGGCGGCAATAGGCTGGCCCGAAAAACGCACTTCCAGCACACGGTCGCGGGCTATGTCGGCTTTGTAAATGGTATCGCCAACTTTCAGGCCGTAATTAGCCATGGTAGCCACCGCCTCGCGATAAGTATACGGCGTCAGATCGGGCAGCGACACGGGAGGGGCCAGGCGTGTTATCACGGTAAGGTAAATTGTGCGGTTTTCCTTTACGTTGGTGCCCGCATCCGGGTCCTGTTCTATTACGGTACCGGGTGCTTTGTCAACTACGTATACCGAATCGATCTTATAGTCAAAACCCTGTTCCTTCAGCAGGTCCATCGCCTTTTCAATTTGCAGGCCTTTTAACTGCGGTACCTGTATCTGTTCGCCATGGCGGGTGTACAGGCCCAGGCTAAAGAAGGTGATCATCACCACCACAAAAATGGTCACCACGATCAGCAGCAGGTTGATCCTGAACGATTTGGTTTTTAAATAACTTCCGTATTTACTCATTTGCAGCTGCGCCGGTTAGTACGGCTAAATAACGCCCAAACATAGGAATTTTTTATGTGCGAAGCATGGAATTTGTTTGCCGGTTTTACATTTAGGCAGCCTGGCGTGCGTTTGGCGGCGGCCCGGCTATTGCCTGCTTTTTTGATCAAAATCAAACACTAAAGTGTTCACGCTTTGCACACGATCATTGTTTTTTTTAACTTACAAAATATTGATCATCAATGTATTAAATTTTAATTTTTTGCCAAAATGGCACGTTTTTGACGAATTTCGTGAACACTAAAACGAACACTAAGCCATCGAAAAGTTGGCAGTTTGACGTATGGAGTTTGCAAAATAACTGCTAACGGTTATCAGCTAACTGCTGACTAAAAACAAGGGCGTTCCCCCCGTTGATAGAAACGGGGGTCGGGTGCTCTGCTTATACGCCTGCAGGCCTTAGGCGCGGGCCGGTATCCCAATGTCATTAAGTTAAGGAAAAATAATATCGAATAATGAATGTCGAATTTCGAGCTCCGAAGTTTTTCACTTCATAAT
>OLLK01000301.1_pt1 | contig 24306 bp, 23 predicted proteins | sample 1604531 | NCBI WGS metagenome assembly OLLK01 (sample SAMEA104055722, study PRJEB20765) | soil metagenome | isolation source: soil | reverse complement strand
TTCAGCGTTTGCAAAAAGGCTGCCCTGCCCCTGTTGCGCCGTCGACCACGCGGTGATCGCAGCTTAGGGTTACCTTCATTACATTGGGCAGCAAAATAGCTGTGTTTTTATTTAGTGTTGTCACTATCGTCTTTTGGCAACTGTAAATTATCCCTGGCATTTAAAGCGGTAACTACTTTTTTGCCGGTTCTTGCCTCCAATTCCTGCCGCGCTACTTTGGCCACATGTCCGCCTTGCCGCGCCACTTTTTTACTTTCCTCAAAATTGCGCGGATTGGCTGCCTGCGAAATATCTTTGGTAGACGCTTCGGCAAGCATATTTAATATCAATTCAGTATTGGTCATGTTATCCCTCAGATTTTCTTTTTTTAAACCTTTCAGGATTTTGTATTCTTTAACCGTTTTATCTGCCCAGGCCTGGGTAATTATATCGGTAAGCGTGGCAAAGTGCACTCCTTGTTTTAAACCACGTTTTTTCCACTCATCTGTTAGTTCCTTGCGTATTTCAATGCTTTTAAGGCGCTGGTTGATCCAGTTTTCGGAGTAGCCCAATTGCAGGTACTGTGCTAAAGCTCTATCGATACTCAATTCCGGGTTCTGCATTTCGTCTAATCTTTCCGCAGCTATTTGCGCCAGCCAAAGTTTAAAGGGTTCGGCTTTTGGCGATGGTATCGATTGAATAAGCCTGAATAGTTGTGCTGTATCAGCCACATCGGTCATACGCATTTTACCATCCGGCGCCTGCATTTTCAAACCGTGACAATTCGTCACGGTTTCATTTCCTTCTTCTCTGAGCCTTTGTTTTAACTTTCTCCAATATGCATTAGGGTCTACACTATCCGTTAACGCTTTTACAACGTCGACAATTGAGATGTACCACTTCTCCTCCTGCTGGTCCCAAATGGCCCTCACACTTTTATCCTCAAATATTTTTATAGCCTCATGTTTTTTCATCGCTAAAGTTAGTAAGTGCTCGTTGTATTTTTTGACTGTAGGCACATGTTCCCAATATTCATCCCCAACTGGCTTCTTGAATCGACCAGACAAGTAGGGAAACGCCTTATTAAAAAAAGCGATGAGCCCTAAAACCCATCGCTTAAATATTTCAAATTCCTCTAAATCAGAAATCGTAATTCGTAAATCTTAAATCAACAACCTCACCGGTTCCTCCAGCATCGCTTTCAGCGTTTGCAAAAAGGCTGCACCCGTCGCGCCATCGACCACGCGATGGTCACAGCTTAGGGTTACCTTCATTACATTACCAGGAACTACGGCGCCGTTTTTAACTACCGGCACCTGCTGGATGCCGCTAACGGCAAGGATACAGGCATTTGGCGTGTTGATGATGGCGGTAAATTCGTCGACCCCAAACATACCCAGGTTGGATATGGTGAAAGTGGAGCCTTCCATTTCGGGTGGCTGCAGTTTTTTTGCTTTGGCTTTGCCGGCAAAGTCTTTTACTTCAACCGAGATGGTGCTTAATGATTTGCCATCAGCAAATTTGATCACGGGTACCAGCAGGCCTTCGTCGACGGCGACGGCTACGCCGATATGTACATGCTCGTTAGTGCGGATCTTATCGCCCAGGAAGGATGAATTGATAGCCGGGTGTTGTTTTAAGGCAACGGCACAGGCTTTTACCACAAAATCATTAAAGGATATTTTTACCGGGGCCACTTCATTGATGCGGGTGCGGGCTGCAACAGCCTGGTCCATATCGATGCTCATGGTTACGTAGAAATGCGGCGCGGTAAACAGGCTTTCGGATAAACGCCTGCTGATGGCTTTGCGCATCTGGGTAACCGGCCTTTCGGTAAACTTCTCTTCTCCAACGTAGGTAGGTATAACCACTGCCGGCTTCGTTTGAGTGGCAGTGGCAGTGGCAGGCGCTTCAGCAGGTGCAGCTTCTTTACTGCTACTGCTACTTTCAACTGCCACTGGTTTAGCTGCCGGAACATACTCTTCAACGTCCTTTTTAATGATCCTGCCGCCTTCGGCTGATCCTTTTATTTCGCGGAGGTTTATACCTCTTTCTTTTGCTATTTTACGTGCCAGCGGCGATGCTTTTATGCGGCTGTCGTCTTCTTCCGAAACTGCTGAGTCGCTTTCAGCAGCCGGGGCAGCTTCCGCCGCAGGCGCAGCTTCTTCACTGCTACTGCTACTTTCTCCTGCCACTTCTTCAACAGCGTCGTCCTCCAAAAGCGGCGTGATATCTGTACCTGCCTTGCCTATTATAGCTATAATGCCATTTACCGGCGCAGCTTCACCTTCTTTGGGGCCGATGTACAGCAGCGTCCCCGATTCGTAGCCTACTACTTCCATGGTCGCCTTATCGGTTTCCACGTCGGCAAGTGAGTCATCGGATTTTACGGTGTCGCCAACTTTAAAATTCCATTTATTGATCACACCTTCCGTCATGGTATCGCTCAGGGCCGGCATACGAATGACAGTGGCAGGGATGCTTGATTTATCAACTTTGGGTTTTGCTTCAGCAACGGGCTGAGGCTTTTTATCTTCAGCAGCTTTCGGCGCTTCTTCTTTCTTTTCAGGCGCAGGGGCGGCCTCTTCTTTGGCGGGCTCTGCAGGCGCTGCCGGAGCAGCGGCACCTTCCAGCAATGCTTTATAATCTTCTCCTTCGCTTCCTATTACGGCTATCGGCGCATCAACCGGAACGGCTTTGCCTTCCTCCACACCGATGTACAGCAGCGTGCCATCCTGGTACGATTCAAAATCCATGGTGGCTTTATCGGTTTCTATCTCGGCCAAAACATCGCCCGATTTTACCTTGTCACCCACTTTTTTATGCCACTTGGCCAATACCCCTTCTGTCATGGTATCGCTCATTTTGGGCATTTTTATTAGTTCGGCCATATACTACCTTGGTAAATTTGGTTTAAAAATTTAAGTTTAAATGTACGTTTAGCTGTGGATAAAAGGGTAATCTTTTTCAACATAAACATCGGTGTACAACTCCGATGCTTCCGGCCATGGTGATTCCTCGGAAAATTTAACCGACTCGTCTACCTCGGCTTTTACCTTGGCTTCTATTTCCTCAAACCATTTTTCGTCAGCATAGCCTTCAGATATGATGGTATGCTTTACCAACTCGATGGGGTCTTTAGCTTTGTATGATTCCAGTTCATCCTTGGTACGGTATTTCTGCGGATCAGACATGGAGTGGCCCTTATAGCGATAGGTACGCATCTCCAGGAAGGTTGGCCCCTCACCGGCACGTGCGCGCTGAACGGCTTCGTCCATTGCCTTGTGCACAGCTGCCGGGTCCATACCGTCAACCGGAGAAGAAGGGATGCCATAAGGCAGGCCGATCTTATAAATATCAGTATCAGCAGTGGTACGGGCAACAGATGTGCCCATGGCGTAGCCGTTGTTTTCGCATACAAATATTACAGGCAACTTCCAAAGGGCCGCCATGTTAAACGTTTCGGTAAGCGAGCCCTGGCGAACAGCGCCATCGCCCATGTAGGCAACATTTACAAACCCCGATTTTTTATATTTCTCGGCGAATGCGACACCCGCACCCAGCGGAACCTGCCCGCCAACGATGCCGTGGCCGCCATAAAAATGATGCTCTTTGCTGAACATGTGCATCGAGCCGCCTTTGCCTTTGGAACAACCAGTTGCCTTGCCATACAATTCCGCCATTATCGAGTTTGAGCTAACGCCTTTGGCAATGGCGTGCGCGTGATCGCGGTAAGCCGTGATCATGCTGTCCTCCGGTTTCAGTACCGACATCGCCCCGGCTAAAACGGCTTCCTGCCCGATGTATAAATGGCAAAACCCCCTGATCTTTTGCTGACCGTATAGCTGCCCGGCTTTTTCTTCAAAACGGCGCATCAGCAGCATCGCCTCGTACCACATCAGGTACGTGTCTTTAGTTATTTCGATTGAATTCATGTAATAAATTAAACGATCGATTTTTCGAACAAAGCGCAAATCTAATTATATCCGTGAAAATATCGAAACCGTCACCATTTTGTTAACGGTTTTTGATTTTTTTTTGATTTAATGGAAAATATTTGGCCCTGATCCTGCGTTTTGTTGGCTTGTTAATAACAAATTACGCTTTTTTAACGTATAAAAGTTGATTTTTGATAGATTAAACTAATAATCAACAGGTTAACCAAAAATTAAGTTTTTTAATAATTAACAATTGTGGCCAAATGTGGAAAAAGTTTGACATTACTATTGCATTTATGGAATTTTTAGATAGTTTTGTAGCGAACAGAAGACAGGGTGTCCAATTTAATAAACAATTTGTTGGCCTAACAACGACAAACTAAAGATTAAATGAAGAAAATATTTATCGGTATTGCGTTACTTTTCAGTGTATTAGCCGTACAGGCACAATCCACAAAAACCAGTCCAAACCCTACGGACGACAAAAATTCCGATGATCAGGAAAGTTTAGCCAAAGATTACCTCTCCCAAATCATGGGTGTTGCATTATCGGCGACGTCAAACATGAAGCTTTTTCATTTTGTTTACGACTGGATAGGCACCCCTTACCATTTTGGCGGAAGCTCAAAAAATGGAACAGATTGTTCGGGTTTTACCAAACAACTGTACAGCCAGGTGTTTAATATGGACCTGGAGCACAGCTCGAGGGATATCTTCAGCATGGTAAGCCCGGTTAGGAAGGAAGATTTACAGGAGGGCGACCTCGTTTTCTTTAAGATACACAGCCGCCGTATTTCTCATATTGGCATTTATTTGGGCAATAACCGTTTTGCGCACGCGTCAAACAGGGGCGTTGCCATCAGCAATCTCGATGATTCGTATTACAGGCGCTACTTTTATCGCGGCGGAAGGATGCTGGAATCTTTTAAAGATGAACTCAAGAAAGACGATAACACCGGGAAAAACTAGATAGAAATTTAACCCGATTTAACATAAAATATTAAAAAATCCTTTCACTTTTGAAAGGATTTTTTTGTGCGTATGCGTTTCATTGTCGTTTTTGTACTTGCACTGCTGTTTTATTCCTCGTGCGGGGAAAGCCAGACAAATGTTGAAGCCGTAAAAACACCTGCGGCTAAACCGAGCCAGGTAATAGCGCCCAAACCGAAGACAAACGCCATCCCCGACTCGGTTTGCATCGCTGCGGTAGGTGATATCATGCTCGGCACCTCGTATCCCGATGGCAAAACCCTGCCGCCCGATGGCGCAAAAAACAGCTTTAAAAATGTAGCAAATGAATGGCAGGATGCCGATGTAAAGTTTGCAAACCTGGAAGGTACTTTGCTGGACACCGGCGCGCCGGCACATTTTAAGTTGCACCAGCTCAGCAAAGCCTGGTTGTTCAGGATGCCGGTTAGTTATGGCGATGTTTTAAAACAGGCCGGATTTAATGTTGTTAGCCTGGCCAATAACCACATCAATGATTTTGATGATAACGGCCGGATGAGCACTACCAAAACGCTAGACAGCCTGGGTATACATTACGGCGGGCTTTATACTAACCCATCATCCATTTTTAAAATAAACGGTATAACATACGGATTTTGTGCTTTTTCGCCGAACGGCACCACCCTGCCGTTGCTTAACCTCCGCCTGCAGCGCGATATCATCAAAAAGCTCAAACAGCAATGCGACATCGTGATCGTTTCATTTCACGGCGGAGGCGAGGGTGTAGCATATGAACATATCCCCTGCACTTATGAGAAATTTTTTACCGAGAACCGCGGCGATGTACATGCCTTCGCCCATAATGCAGTTGACGCCGGTGCAGATATAATATTTGGCAATGGCCCGCATGTATGCAGGGCAATGGAGATCTATAAAAATCGGTTGATCGCTTATAGCCTCGGTAATTTTTGTACCTACCGCAGCGTAAGTATCGCAGGAGTTTGCGGTATGGCCCCGGTATTAAAAGTGTATTTAAACAAAAAAGGGGAATTTTTAAGCGGCCGGATAATCTCAAACACCCAAAGCCGCGACAGCGCAGTAGCACTTGATAGCCTGAACCGGGCGGTCAACCACATAAGATTGTTAACTGCCGAGGACTTTGAACGCCCCGGTTTAAAGATAACGGATGATGGCCGGGTGCTGGCGCTAAAGGATTAAACCTCAACCTGCCGACCCAAACAGACTAAGCTGTGTCGCTTGTTGTGCGGATGAGGCTAATGCCGGTAAGGAAAAATATGATCCCGATAATGCCCACTACGGTAAGCACGGTGTAGCCGCTATTGTGGTTAATTATACCAATGCCGGTAAAAATGAGGCCAATTATTCCAAGGACTGTAAGAATTGCCCCGAATGTGCGTTTTAAGTTCATATCGATGAATTGTTGTTAAACTATTTTAGTTTAACAAATAGCACACCAATAAATACTATTATATTTATCGCAACAAAACTATTGACCAATGACACCTGAAATTACCATCCTTATTGTTGTTTTCTTCGCGCTCGTCATAATATTTTCGTCATTTGTGACTGTAAAACAGGGCACAATTGTCGTAATTACTGTGTTTGGCAAATATCGCCGGATACTAACGCCCGGCTTAAATTTTAAAGTTCCGCTGATAGAAAGCGTTTATTCAAAAATATCTATCCAGAACCGGTCGGTAGAGCTGGAGTTCCAGGCGGTAACGTTTGACCAGGCTAATGTATATTTTAAAGCGATGCTACTTTATTCGGTATTGAACCAGGAAGAAGAAGCGATAAAAAATGTTGCGTTTAAATTTATTGATGAACGTAACCTTATGCAGGCACTTATACGTACAGTAGAGGGTTCCATACGTGCATTTGTGGCAACCAAGCGGCAATCGGAAGTACTGATACTGCGGAGGGATATTGTTGAGCATGTGAAAGAACAGTTAGATGTGGTTTTAGAAGGTTGGGGATACCATTTGCAGGATCTGCAGTTGAACGATATCACATTTGATGAAGTGATCATGAAATCGATGAGCCAGGTGGTGGCGTCGAACAACCTGAAGGCGGCCGCGGAAAATGAGGGCCAGGCCTTGCTGATCACCAAAACAAAAGCTGCAGAAGCCGAAGGTAACGCGATAAAGATATCGGCCGAGGCAGAAAGACAGGCATCACAACTACGCGGGCAGGGTGTGGCGCTGTTCAGGCAGGAAGTGGCCAAAGGTATGTCGGTAGCGGCAAAAGAGATGCAGGAAGCCCATATGGATACATCGGTTATATTGTTTACGATGTGGACAGAATCGATCAAACATTTCGCCGAGCACTCGCAGGGAAATGTGATTTTCCTGGACGGATCTGCGCAGGGAATGGAGCAAACAATGAAAGAATTAATGGCATTAAACCAAATGCATACGGATAAAGTCAAAAAGTAAATTTTATATAACGCATAGATGGAGAGAAGATTTGGGAAGTTAATTTACACAACTTTATTATTAGTAACTATTTCGGCAGCGGCAACGGCCCAGCCCTTCAGGAAACTGACATCCGACGATTTCAGGGGCGTACCCCAACCGGGCAATAGCGGGGAGGTTGCCATCACCAATTGTACCATTGAGTACGCTTTTACAGCAAGGCGGGAAAACGACTATTACATCCTCAGTTTTGATATCAAGCTGATCATGAACACCGACCAGTCGTGGATGGATTGGCACAGGATCACCACACCGGCGTTGCGCGCCGAAATACTAAAGCACGAGCAGGGCCATTACAACATTTCGTATATGGAACAGCAGGAGTTGCTCAAAACGGTTAGCCACACGGTATTCAGGGCCAACTACCGGCAAGTAGCCAACGCAATTTTTGACAGGTTGGAAGCAAAATATCGCCAGCTTAACTTGGACTACGACGCCGACACGCAAAACTCAATGAACCGTGTTCAGCAGCATAGCTGGGATAACTATTTTGCCCGTACGCTAACAACATTGCTGGGCAAAGATAATTACTATGCAGCTGTTGAAGGCGAGGGTACGATGTTGTCTGATAACCGCTAACGGCCGGGAAGCCTTCGCTAAAATCAAGCAACACTATATTAAAACGTTTTAATCGTTTCGGTAACGTGGGCCAGATGGTGTTTGCAATGCCATGCGTACAAAGCCAGCGCCTTTTTGAGCTGCATGGTCGATCCTGATTCGGGATTAGTGAAGCTCTGGTTCCACTCATCCTCACTAAAACTTTCCAGCATGGCCACCCACCGCTGGTGCAGGCCTTCCAGTATACGTAATGAGGGCTCAACCGGCATGCGGTAATCAGGCAGCAGGGCCCAGTCGGCCTCGTTATAAGGTTTTATGGTTGGCGCGTCTTCGGTAAGTGCCCATTTAAATCGCATCAGCGAGTTCATGTGGCTGTCGGCGCAATGGTGTACTACCTGGCGCAGCGTCCAGCCACCGGTACGGTAGGGCGTATCCAGTTGTTTTTCATTAAGGCTGATAATAGCTTGCCGCAGCCTGCCCGGAAATTCCTTAATGGTGGCGATCCAGCTGCGCAGGTCCTCTGAAGTGTAACTCACAGGGGCCTTAAATTTCCCGGTGGGATAGCGTAATGTGTCGTCAGTCAGCGTAGTTGTCATAGTCGTCAGGGTGATTGGGAAGGGTAAATTAGCTATATTTTTTATTCGCAGCAAGGTTTTACCCTATTTTAGCGTTTGCATTTTAAAATTTGATACCCTGATGATAAAAAAACTGCTGCTGTTACTGCTCTTTTCATGGTGTTGTGCTGTTTATGGCCAAACTATTAAAACGGATGTACTGGTGATCGGCAATGGCCCGTCGGCAATCGCCGCGGCCATACAAAGCGCAAGAAGCAAAGTAAAAACGGTGCTGGTGATGGAAAAAATTGGGATCAGGGTAGACGAAGAAAAACTGGACTTAGAGGAAAATCTCCGCATGCCATCGGGAATTTGGGGTGAATTCCTTAATCATTTAAAGGACTTTTATAAAACTACCCCAGGCTTTGACACAACTTTCAATACTAAGCCGCTTCACTTTGCCAAAAACGTCGGCGACTCTATCCTGAAAAAAATGGCTGATACGGTCAAAAAGCTCACGGAAGAATGGAATAGCACCTTTACGTCGGTACAAAAAAGCGGTGATGGGTGGGAAGTAAAAATCTTGAAGGACGGCAAAGCCGAAGAGATAAAGGCGCGTATAATAATAGATTGCACCGAAACAGGTGCGATAGCAGAAAAAGTCGGCGCGAAACCAGCTGCTAAAATAACTCTCAGGCAGATCCACACCAGTTTCAACTTGTATAGAACAGCCATAGCCGTTGGCGAAACCTGGCCGCCGCTAAGGCCGGAAGAAAACATCGTATACAATTATTGGTATATCCCCTTGAAAGACATCGTACCAACCGGTGCTGAAAACCTGTTGGTAACGCAAGCTATTTTGCCGGGTGGAAAGGATGCGAATTATTTACCTGTTGAGCTTGAATTAGGCCAGGGGGCCGGCGCTACAGCGGCTTTTTGTGCATTTTTTAAAACCACCACCGCCCATTTAAACGTCCGGATAATACAGGGAGAATTGCTTGACTTTAAGGCCGACCTGGTACCCTATGTTGATGTGCCTGCGACTGATATCAATTGGCGACAAATTCAACAAATATCCGCTACGGGCTTGCTGGGAGGCGGAAGCTTCTTAATGGAGGATCGACCCATGATTACTGCGGAGATAAAACCTGTCCTAACTGAAATCTACACCCGCGCCTTCCTATGGTTTAACCGTGAAAAACCTGGCGATAAATTTACCATCGGCAACACCCTTTCTTTCATCAGCGACTATACCTTAACCGACCCTGCCATCCTGAAAACCAGCATCCAAAAGTCATGGAAAACGCAGTTTAAATTTAAATCAGATTTTGATTTAAACCAGCCCATCACACGCCGCGAGTTTGCTGTTTTGGCGAATAAGTATTTAAATCCGTTTGCCCGGACGGTGGACCTTAATGGACGCCTGGTGAACTAGTAACAGCGGGTTGGCTGCCTCTATTCGTCAACCTGAAAGCGAAGGATCTATCACACCAGCAAGTGTTCCCAAATAGGGTTTGGTATTAGTATTTGTCAGGGTAAAACAGGTATTTCAAAGCACCGGTGCACCATAATGCCCATAATATCAGTACTGGTTGAAAATATAACCGGCGTAACCGGTCGGCGTCTGTATCCATATGTAATGCGGAGATATGGTTAGTGTACTGGGCAATATTGCCGGGAAAAACCAAAACGTAAAATATACCCAGTACAATTCCGATCCGCACCTTTTCTTTTACCCAAAAAATCATGCACAAACCCATGCCCAATTCAACAATGCCCGATAAAATAACTACCAGGTCTTTATCCATAGGTACCCAATCGGGCACCTGCGCCTGGAAGCCAACCCGTGCAAAAGTAAAATGGGCAATGGCAGCTAAGGTCATCATTGCGCCCAATACTACCCTCAGCACGTTTTGCAGTATATTAGTATGAACGGTGTATTTTGTCATCATTGGTTTTTATTAGTACAACACCGTTTTTCAGCAAACGTTTAACATTGTGCTGATTGAAGAGCAAATCGTAAATAAACAGGCGAGCATTTTTAATTCCCGGCAATAAAAAAACCGCACCCGATAGCACCGGATGCGGTTATTCCATTGATGTCGACATCTAATCGAAGCCCGACTTCAGACTTTCGACTAAAGACTTTCGACTTAAATCTACCCAAGCATCTTTGCCAGGTAATTGTAGCTATTGGCTATATTTTGTAAAGGCTGCGGCGCGCCGTCCTGCTCTACAAAAAAGTATTTCAGGCCCGATTCTTTGGCGTTATCGAAAATTGGTTTAAAGTCAATTGTTCCGGCGCCAACCTCCTCGGGTTCTTGTTTGTCTTTGCTCAAATCTTTTACATGCCAAAGTGGGAAACGGCCGGCGTGCATTTTAAACAGCGCTGCCGGGTCCTGTTTGGCTTTTGTTGCCCAGGCGAGGTCCAGCTCCATTTTCACCAGGTTTTTGTCTGTATTGCCCAGGATATAATCAAACGGGCGGTGCCCTTCCACTTCATCAAACTCGGTGGTGTGATTATGATAAGCAAATTGTACCCCGTTTTTCTTACAGGCCTCACCGGCTTTGCTAAACACGTCAACAGCGGTTTTGATCTCGTCTAAGGTGCTCACCGGAATGGAGGAGCACACCGCATAAGTAAGACCGCCTTCAGCCGCGTCATCCGCTACCTGCTGGTAGTCATCCCTCCAGTTAAGCTGTTTCGGCATGTTTTTAAAGCCCTCCATCATCTTTTTTATTCTCGCTGAATCCTGCGCCGTTTTAGCCATTTTCATGATCTGGTCTATAGTAAAGGGGGCGCCGCCGATGTGTGCCGAGCGCCAGTGCATGCCGGCATCTTTCACCATAGCAGCAAATTCTTTTGGCTTAAAACCATACCAGTTTCCTTTTTGGGAGCTTGCGCTTTCAACTTCTTTATAGCCGATGGCCGCTACCTTTTGCAGGGTGCCTTTCGGGTCAGTTGTCATCAGGTTGCCCAGCGTATATAATTGGAGCCCGGAAGCGGGCGCTTTTCTGTTACCGGGAAAACCTCCTGCTTTTGCGTAACGGGCCAGCAACAAGCTTGCTGCCGCAAGGGAGCCCGCCTGTAAAAATTTTCTTCTTTCCATAATTTGGTTTATTTAATGGTGTAAATGTCAATAGTAAACAGGTGTAAGTTAGTACTTTTCACGTACTTAAATTGGCGAAAATGGTTTTATGGACGGATCAGTAACTTAACCCAAATCCAAACTTATACAGTGGGTCTTTGCTATCATAAGGCATGTCCTCCTTTTGGTTCCTCACCGCTTCCATGGACGATGGCATCTCTATCGGCAAATGGCCCCCCGGTTTGTATTTGCCGAATATCACATCCAGCACCGCCCTGTCATTCGAACCGAAGCTGGCAAAAAGACCCTTTGCACCGGCACTGATCCCGGGAATCACGGCCGGCCGGTCCATATAAATATCAACAATGGTGGGCACGGTTTTTTCCAGGTCGAGCACGTCCTGCAGTTGCTGGCCCTTGAAATCCAGGTCGCCCCAATGGAACATGCCTGCGATAAAATTGCCTTTCGCTTCAGGGATAGGATAGTTAGGTGTTTGCAGGCGAATGATAGCGATATCAGCCTGTTTAGGGTCCGTTACTACAGTTCCATATTCTGCTGCAATTTTTGGGTTGACGTTTTTTACGTATATCTTTAGCTTATTTAACGCAAGCGGAAGTACATGGCCATCATTTTTCAGCAACGTCATGGAACGGCGCATGGCGTCTTCGCCCGCAGCCATAAATGCCGGGCTGCCCACAATTTCGGCTGCCTTCTTTTCATCAACAAATGGATTGTCGAACAAACCAAGTTCAAACTTCAGGCGCAGTAGTCTGGTGATCGACTCATCGATACGCTTTTCGCTCAGCTTGCCATCCTTTACCAGCTTTACAATTACATCGGGCAAGTTTTCTCCGCCCAACTGATCAACACCGGCATCGATTATTCTTTGCACGCGTTCCTCAGTATTCAGGTTCTCCACACCCCAGGCCCTTGCCGGGAAATTGATGGTGCCCAGTTTCGAATCGGACACCAGGCCCCAATCGGTACAAACGACGCCATCGTAGTGGAATTTCTTGCGTAAAAGCTCAGTAATGATGGCTTTGTTATAGGAGAAACCAACTTCAGGAACACCTTTTTGCCCCATTGGTACACCATAGTAAGGCATTATTGCAGCAGTGCCGGCATCAAAGGCTGCTTTGAACGGAATGAGGTGGTAATTGAAATTATTACCAGGGTACACCTCGCCTTTCTGAAAATCAAAGTGCGGATCGAGCCCATTCTTTTGCGGACCGCCGCCCGGGAAGTGCTTGGTCATCATAGCCACGCTGTTTGGGCCAAGTTTTTCTCCCTGATAGCCTTTGATATAGGCCGTAGCCATACGCGACGATAATGCGGCGTCTTCCCCAAAAGTTCCGGCTATTCGCGGCCAGCGCGGTTCCGTGGCCAAATCCACCTGCGGGTGGAGTGCCTGGCGAATGCCCGTAGCCAGGTACTCCTGGCGGGAGATATCGGCAAATTTTTCCGTCTCCTTATCATCACCGATCGCCGCTAAACCAAGCGGATCGGGCCACATGGAAAAGGTTTTGGCCGACATAGCAAAAATCCCGGCACCGCCCTGGTTACGGGGATCGGAGGCAATGGTGAGCGGGATGCCCAGGCGTGTCTTTTCGGCATATTTTTGTATGCGATTGTACCATTGGGCCAAAGTATCCGGTGCGGGTACCGCAAACAGGTTAAAATGCGTGATATGGTGTTTGTCGATCTCGTTAATACCAACCGGCGAGAGGCTTGCCAGCAAACCGCCGGCGGGCTTGTCTTCAATAGTCCCGTCGGCATTTACGCGGATAGGCGAATAAAACATCATACCCGCTTTTTCCTCAAGGGTCATTTTTTTAAGCAGGTCCTGCACACGGTCTTCAATAGGCCGCCTGCTATCCTCGTAAACGTCCAGCTTCCCGTTTTTATCCAGGTCGCGGTAGGCGAAACCGTTTTCCGTTTTAACCAGGCTTGATTGAGCCGCCACCGTTGACGGCAGATGGTTGGCGACGTGGCTTTTTGAAAAAGCAAAAACAGTTGCTATCGCACCAGCACCCGCCGCATAAAAAAGTAATTTGTTGATCTTCATTGATTTATAATTTAGCTAATTGGAATTAGAACCCGTTTGATATCCGTTGTAATGTGAAGATTATTACATTTGTTAAAAAATAATAAATGAAGGTATGTAAAAAGTTTTTACATTTATTAAAAATTAATAAATAATTTTTTTAGTGACAGGAGATAGATGGAAAGTTTGGCACAAATGCAGCATTTTTTTACCGAAGGCTATTTGGATCACCGGCCCTGCCTCACAGTGGACTGCGCAATATTTGGCTACCATAACGGCGAGCTGCAATTATTACTGGTGAAGAACAAATTGATCACGATGTGGTGTATGCCGGGCGGATTTGTGCGGAATGATGAAAGTTTAGACCAGGCGGCGACCCGGATAACCGCGGAGCGTGCGGGCATAGGGAATTTGTTTTTACAGCAGTTTAAAGCCTTCGGCGATCCGGGGCGAAATGACCCCCGCGGGGCGTTTGAGCCGGAACAGCTTTTTGAATTGGCCGGGGTAACGCTGGAGGAAGACAGCTGGCTCACTGGTGAAACGGTGTCGGTGGGATTTTATGCTATCACCGATATGATCAATGCCAAGCCCAATGCCGATTTCCTGTCGAGCGAATGCGGCTGGTTTCCGGTCGATCAACTGCCGCCCTTAGGTTTTGATCACGAAGAAATGGTTCGGGAGGCGTTGTTTGCCATGCGGATGCATCTGCATCATTTCCCGATCGGTAAAAACTTTTTGCAGCAGAAATTTACTTTAAAGGAGATCAAACGTTTTTACGAGGTCATGTCGGGCAAGCAGCTTAACGCTTCCAACTTTCCCAATAAGCTGATCTCGCTGGGGCTGATCGTTAAACTGGATGAGAAAAAGAGTATCGGAGCGCACCGTTCACCTACTTATTATAAGTTTGACGAGGAGAGTTATGAGCAGGCGTTGAGGGAGGGATTGGTGCTGGCGTGAGCGTAAAATATATCCCCATTAATTCCCTATCGAAACTTTATAGTTACTGTCCACATACGCATTTGCCTGCACACCTTCCTCTGCGGCAATAAAATGGATGTTAAAGCCATTGTAATTGCTTGGATAGCCGATAATACGCAGCAATTCGTGCGTGATGTTTCGCGTTTGTTCCGTGTTTAGCTTCGACGAGGTGGATACGTAAATAGCCGTTTTTTCGGAATGTCCTTCAGTTGCCATGATCGTATTGAAATAATGCCGCATACTCCTTGTACGCATTTGCCTGCAAATAGTTCATATAGAGCGCCCTGCTCATGATGTAAAGGTAGGCGGCTGCCAAACGTGGCACAATGGTGCTGATACGGATTTTCGGCACGTAGAAGTACGTATGAAAGCAGTTTTGAGTTAATGAATTATTGAGTTATTGATTTATGTGGTGTTCAGTAAATCGCGCATCTGCATATCCGGCTATTTGCATATCGGCATTCAGGGTTTCACCAGCCCGTAAACATGTTCGTCCAACACCAATCCGTTTTTTATCATGCTGTTTTTCAGGATACCTTCTTTTATAAAGCCGGCTTTTTCCAGCGTGCGCATGGACCGGGGATTATTACCTAAAACACCGGCCTGTATGCGAATAACGTCGAGGTTTTTGAAAGCATAGGCCGTGAGCAGCTTGATGGCGGCCGTCATGATGCCGCGGCCCCAAAGGGTTTCGCTGATCCAGTAACCGATCAGCGGCGACCTGCGGTAAACATCCTCGCGCATCTCCAGGCCGACAACGCCTGCCGCGCTGCCGTCAACCTCGATCACAAAATTATAGTTTGGCTGGATGCTGAGCATAAAACTCACCCAGCTTTCTGCATCCGCCATGGTGTACGGGTGCGGAAACCTGTCGAGCAGGTAGTTATACACATTGGGGTTATCTGCATGTGGCTGAATGGCCGCAGCATCTTCTTTTTTCCACCCGCGAAGTTTAAAGCCGTTGCCCTGTAATTCCATATTTGTAACAAAACGATTGCTAAAAATAGTAATGATTAGGGAAACTGATGGTTTTGTTTTCGCGCGGTAGGCCGATCTGCCCTTTTGAGAAAATTCACTACCGAGATGAGCTTTTGAAATATTCTTTTTTCATCTCATTTAAAGACGACCTGGCTTCTTCCACAGAAAATCCCGGGTCGATACCAGCCTCATATCTTCGAACACGTTCATCCAGCTCAGCCACAAATTCTTCATCTTCTGACCAGTGACTTTTTGGGGCGATCTGATCTTCCAGCAGTGCATAAATCGCTTTTACCTTTTTATCATCGGCAGCCCTGATGTAATCATATAATCTCTCCCTTATTATTGTCGTTGTCATAATGGATGTCTTTAAAACAAATTTAGTTATAAAAATGCAAAACTGGTATCTTGCGGGGTTGATTATGTTGATTAAGAGAGTGGTTGGTTCAGTTGTATTTACATGAAGAACAACTTAATCTAACTTAATCAACCTAATCTAACTCAATCAACTGACCCAATATGAAGAAACTCTTTACCCTCCTGCTGCTTGCAGCATCAACAGGTGCTATCGCCCAAAAACTCGACACGCTGACCATCGAAAAAATAATGCGCGACCCGAAGTGGATCGGCATTTCGCCATCCAACATCCGCTGGAGCGACGACAGCAAACACATCTATTTTAACTGGAACCCCAATAATACCGAGCGGGATGAACCGTTTTCAATTACCCCATCGGATATAAAACCGGTTAAAGTGAGCATACCGGAACAAAAAGAGCTTGTACCCGGCTTTGGTACATGGAATAAAAAACATACGCTGAAACTGTACGAGAAAAATGGGGACGTTTATCTTGAAGATATCAAAACAGGCAAAATTCAGCAATTGACGAATACGGTTGAACGGGAAGGTAACCCGGTATTTAGCGCCGGCGAAAACAAGGTAATTTTTGTTACCGGGGGGAACCTGTTTTCGATGGATTTAACCGGTGGCGGCTTAACGCAGCTCACTAATTTCTCTATGGCGGCGGCTCCGGCTTCCCCGCAAGTTGGCGGGCGCCGAAGAGGGGGCCGAGCTGCGGCCAGCGACCAGGCTGCCGGTAACGAACAGGAAAACTGGCTGAAGGCCCAGCAACTGGAGTTGTTTGATATTATAAAAGTAAAAGCCCGCGATAAAAAGCTCGACTCCATCGAGCAAAAGGAATTTGAGCCGAAAAAGCTGAAAGAACTCAGTACGGATGGCCGCAATGTTGGCGCGGTTGAACTAAGCCCGGATGGCCGGTATATCACCTACCGGCTAACAAAGTTTCCCGAAGGAGAAAAGCGGACAATAGTGCCGGATTATGTAACCGCATCAGGTTTTACGGAAGATATCCCCAACCGCGAAAAAGTGGGCGGCCCGCAGGCCACCTATGAATCATTTGTTTTTGACACGCAACGCGATTCGGTTTATAAAGTAAATACTTCCACTATCCCCGGCATAAAGGATTTGCCTGATTATGTAAAAGATTATCCCAAAGAACTGGAGCGCCGCACTAAGCTCAATGAAGATCGCAAAGTAAGCATCCGCGGCCCTTACTGGAGCGAGGACGGCAAAAATGCAGTGGTAGTTGTCCGTGCCGAGGATAACAAGGACCGCTGGATCATGAAGCTCGACCCGGCAACGGGCGGTTTAACCCTCCTCGACCGTGAGCACAACGATGCCTGGGTTGGCGGTCCAGGCCAGTTTAACGAGGGGTGGACCGATGACACTCATTTTTATTTTGAAAGCGAAGCCAGCGGCTATGCCCATATTTATATGGTTGATGTAATCAACGGCACGAAAAAACAACTCACCACCGGCAATTGGGAAGTGCAAACCCTGCAATTATCCGGCGACAAAAAGACTTTTTACTTTACGGCAAATATGGAGCACCCCGGTATTACCAATCTTTACAAAATTGCTGTGACCGGCGGCGACCCGGTAAAGATTACCTCGATGAAGGGCATGAGCGATGTCACCATCTCGCCGGATGAAAAATGGCTGGCGATTCGTTATTCATATACCAACAAACCCTGGGAACTGTACGTTCAGCCTAATAAGCCTGGCGCCACAGCGGTACAGGTAACAAATTCTATAAGCACTGAATTCAAATCGTACCCATGGCGCGACCCGGAAATCATCACCTTTAAAAACCGCTACGGCGGCGATGTTTATGCACACCTCTACCTACCCAAACACCCTGACCCGGCTAAGCCGGCCGTCGTTTTTGTACACGGTGCAGGCTACCTGCAAAATGTGGAGTATGGCTGGAGCTATTATTTCCGCGAATTTATGTTTAACAATATGCTGACCGATAACGGCTACACCGTATTGGATATGGACTACTCCGGAAGCGCCGGTTACGGCCGCGACTGGCGCACTGCCATTTACCGCCACATGGGCGGCAAGGACCTGAGCGACCATGTTGACGGCGCGAAAATGCTGGTTGACAAATATGGCGTAAACCCCAAACACATCGGGCTGTACGGCGGCTCATACGGCGGGTTTATGACGCTAATGGCCATGTTCACCGCTTCGGATGTGTTTACTTCGGGCGCCGCCATACGCTCCGTAACCGACTGGGCGCATTACAACCATGGCTACACTGACGAGATTTTAAACGAGCCTTATAATGACGAAAAAGCCTACCGCCTCAGCTCTCCCATTTATTTTGCTGATGGCTTAAAAGGAAACCTCCTGATGCTGCATGGCATGGTGGACCAAAATGTGAATTACCAGGACATTATCCGCCTGTCGCAAAAACTAATCGAACTGCATAAGGACAACTGGGAACTGGCTTCGTACCCGGTGGAAGACCATGCCTTTGAGCAACCCAGCAGTTGGACGGATGAGTATAAGCGGATATTTAAGTTGTTTGAGACGACGTTGAGGAGGTAGAGGATTGAGGAATCGTAGAGACGCGATGCGTCGCGTCTCTGAAAGAAGGATCGGATTTGTAATAAATTGAAAAAATATTAGGGGTCGGAGACCCGATGCATCGCGTCTCTACGTTGGACAAATAAAAACAAAATGACTTTTTTAACAGCATCTTAATCAACCTACAAAATCCTTATACCGATCCAGATCCTTCCGGTTGTTTACGCCGAGCTTTGCATAAATATTATTCACGTGTGTTTTAACGGTACTCAATTCGATGTCTAGCGCCAGGGCCACTTCCTTGTTTGATTTGCCTGATAAAATAAGGCCGACAATATCCATTTCTCGCTGGCTCAATTCGCGCCAGATTTTTAATATAGCGTGTCGTTTATAAAAAAGATATCCGTACAGTGACAATGCGGCAAAAAGCAAAATACCGCCTGCCAGGTACAATTTCCAATAGTTAGTAGTTCGGTACTCCTGCAAAATATGGGCGCCGTAAGCGTTACGCTGATCAAAACGGGCAAGTACATCACTCACTTTCTCCTTTTGCCCGTCGCTAAGCTTGTCGGTGCGGCTAATGGCCAGCAAGCCTACTAGTTGTGAAGTTGATTTGTCCGCGATAGCAATAAAAGCGTTATTGCCCGTTGTATCGTCATCTGCAAGCCTGAGCAACGCATTTAGCTCCGAATTGGCTTTGCTCCCGCTGATGCCCGATTGGCTAATGATCAGGCCCGCTACTTTTTCGAAATTGACCTGATCATCCTGCTTTGCAATAAAGAATACATGGTTCACTTCCCGGCTGCCGATGATCAACGTCGACGCCGGGTCGCCTTTCCTGATAAAATGCAGGCGATATAACGACTCGTCCTTACCTGCCGGAAAATTGACTGAAAAATTCCCGGCCGTATCGATATCCCCTTCCGCTATGATCAGCGCACTTGAAGTGGTGAACATATAATCGAAAGCGGGCATGCGGCAAACATAAAACTTGCGCGCCCAGCCGGGGTCAAGGCTTACCTTGCCGGATAACCTTGCCAGCTGACCATAGCCCAAAGCCGGTAAAAGCAGCAACAACGCTAAAAATAACCGGTAACGTTTCAAAGCTTTATTATTGCAATTTGATAACTAATTCTTCCGGTCGCATTCTCGGCTTTGATATTGAATTTCCAGGTACCGGTTATTTTCGGTTTCAGGTCGTCTGTTAATTCGCCTTCAGAGGGCGCATAGCCGCCGCTGCGGGTTTTGGTGCCTAAGGTAACGTTAAGCGACGACTTTTTTTCGTTAGGGTCGGTTAATGTTACTGTAACCTCGCCTTCGGCCGCAAAAACTTTTATAGCATACTTCACCAAACTGGTTCCTGGCGTCACTTCGAAGGGGATAGTGCGGCTAAAGGTACTATCCTTCATCCCGATGAAACCTTTAAGCGTAATAACCTGGCCCTTAACCTGCACGGCTCCCAGCACCAGCAAAAAAAACAATAGCTTTTTCATGATTTTCTAAATTTCCGGTAAAGTTTTGAAAGATACTCAACCGGAAACGAATTTTGCCGGGTGGATAATAGGTGGAGCGGGGATGGATTTGCGGAAGAAGCGGTTTTTTTTGTCCTTTTGCCATCAAAAACGGCCTTGAAAACCGGTATCAAAGTGTTCATTTTTTGCACACGATCACCCGCTAAACCGCAACGAAAAGCACTGTTTTTCAGTAGTTTAAAATTTATAATTCTCAAAATTGGCACGTTTTTGACGTTTTTTTTGAACACTTATAGCTGAAAACTTACAAAACAACGTACACTATTTCGCAACAGGGGGCAAAACCTTTGCGTATTGGCGTAAAACGCCTTTCGGTCATGTACAATCCAGTAAAAATTTTCGTTTCGCAAAAAGCATTTTTGGGCATTCGGCGGTCGGGTGCTTTGCTATACGCCTGCGGAGGATTGAATGGAAGCGGACGTTTGCGCGTTCGGTTTTGAGCTTGGAAAAACGTGTTGTGGTAAGATAGTTGTTGTCATCAATGTCAATAAATCTATAGATTAATACCAATAAATCCATATATTTGGATATAAAAATCACCTGACGATGAGCGACAAACAAATGGAGGCATTGCTGGACCTGGCAAAAACCAGATTGGAACAGGCAAAAACCATGACTAAAAAGGAAGCTATCCTATCGCTTAATAAGGCAGGCATTCTTACCAAAAAAGGGAAGTTTACCCATCCTTATTCCGAACTGGAACAATTGGTTAAACGCTAAACAATTCCCTTATGTACGATGTCCGGCCTAATACCCTGATCGGTTTTCACGGCTGTGATTTGGATATCCGGAACAAACTCGTCAACAACCCCGACTATATTGAAATCAGTAAAAAGCCTTATGACTGGCTTGGCCATGGTATGTACTTTTGGGAAAACAATTATACCCGAGCCATGCAATGGGCCGAGGATAAAGCGGCAAAAGGGAAAATAAAGACGCCAGTTGTTTTGGGCGCGGTGCTTCAATTGGGGCATTGCTGTGATTTTCTCGATTCCAAGTTTACCAAGATGATCGGTCAGTATTATGAAGCAATGAGCGTTGAGTATAATGTAATGCTCAAGGACTTACCGACAAATATTGACGCGAAGGAAGATGAACATCACGACAAACTTCTTCGGCGATTGGATTGTGCGACGATTGAGTATATGCACGAGGCCATCCTGGAACAATATAAAGCTGATATTGCTAACAAGGGTTACAGTAAACTGCAACTTTTTGATTCCACCCGCGGCGCTTTTTCAGAAGGCGGGCCCGCGTTCTCAGGCGCAGGCATTATGCAGAAAAGCCATATCCAGATATGCATCCGTAACATAAACTGCATCAAGGGTTTCTTTATTCCACGAAACGAAGTGCCTTTCCCATAGGGTTGGGTATTAGCAATTTGTTACCTGGCAGCGGCACATTGGTATGCCACGCAGTTTGCCTTTTTCCCGGTTCAGCAGGGTCTCCGAAGGGGCCCTGCGTTGGATGCAGGAAGAGGCCTAACCACCGCGTCCTTGCGAGGAGCAGTAGGGCTCTGTGTGGGGGGCGCGACGAAGCAATCTCCGCAGATGTTCATTGGAGCCTGAATGGGGGCGCATTCAATCATCTAAAGAAAAACAACAGCGAACAGGCGTAAAATTGCCAGACATTGATACTATAGGATTATGATTTAAGGATGCGTCCTCATAAAATTGCAGCTCGTCATTTAAAATTGTAATTTGCAACAAATAGGTAATTGATTTGCCTGGAATATTAAGTTAAACAACCTGAATTGCCATCTATAGCCTTTATAGATACTGAAATTAATCCGCAATCCGGAAAAGTCCTTGACTTTGGTGGCATCAGGGATGATGGTGGTATTTTGCATGGCGCATCAAGCACCGCCTTTTCTGAGTTTATTCGGGGTGCCGTGTTTTTATGCGGGCATAATGTCCTGAATCATGATGTAAAATATATCGGGTCGTTGCTTCAGCAAGCGGGTATCTCCGCCGATAGTATCATTGATACCCTCCACCTGTCGCCGCTTCTGTTTCCGTCAAAGCCTTATCATGCGCTCGTTAAGGATGATAAACTGCAATACGATGAACCTAACAACCCGCTCAATGATGCTATTAAAGCAAAGGATCTGTTTTATAATGAAATGGCAGCCTTTAAACAACTTGATAGCCGGTTGCAGGATATTTATTTCCTGTTGCTAAAAAACGACCGGCGTTTTCGGGCATTTTTTAGATTTCTTAACTTTTCGACCATTAGCGTCGACGCTGCATCACTTATTCATCATCAATTTGAACGGGAAATTTGCAGCAATGCCGATCTAATCCGACTGGTGTCCTATTATCCTTTAGAACTTGCGTATTGCCTGTCGGTCATCAGGGCGGATAACGGCACCTCTATTACACCGCGATGGGTGCTAAAAAATTATCCGGATGTAAACCGGGTAATATTCCTTTTGAGAAATAAGCCCTGCCTTCCAGGTTGCAGCTACTGCAATCGTGCGCTCGACGCGCATCTTGCACTTAAAAAGTTTTTCGGTTTTGCAGCTTTCAGAAAATATGGAGGCGAGCCATTACAGCAAAAAGCTGTTGAGGCTGCCATACACAACAAGTCGTTCCTGGCGGTATTTCCTACCGGCGGCGGTAAATCGATTACATTCCAGGTGCCGGCACTAATGAGCGGCGAAAACACAAGGGGCTTAACTATTGTGACATCGCCATTACAGTCGCTGATGAAAGATCAGGTGGATAATCTTGAAAAAGCTGGCTTAACAGACGCGGTTACCATAAACGGTTTGCTGGATCCGATAGAAAGGGCAAAATCGTTCGAACGCGTTGAAGATGGATCGGCTTGCATGCTTTACATTTCGCCAGAATCGCTGCGCTCAAAAACAATTGAACGTTTGCTACTTGGAAGAAAGATTGCCCGGTTTGTGATAGATGAAGCGCATTGTTTTTCATCGTGGGGGCAAGATTTCCGCGTTGATTACCTATACATAGCCGACTTTATCCGCAATATTCAGGAAAAGAAAAATCTTGCCGAACCTATACCGGTTTCTTGTTTTACTGCAACGGCCAAGCTACAAGTGATTGAGGATATTTGCGTTTATTTCCGCGAAAAGCTAGGCCTGCAACTTGATTTATTTACTACCGCCATTTCACGCACCAATCTGCACTACAAGGTCTTACCCAAAAAGGACGATGAAGAAAAATATTTAGCTGTGCGGGATTTAGTAACCAAGAAAGATTGCCCCGCCATTATATACGTTTCGAGAACCCAAAGAGCGGAAATGCTGGCAAAACGGCTGAAAAATGACGGCTTTGACGCAACAGCTTACCATGGCAAAATGGAGTCAAAAGAGAAAACCGCCAACCAAAACGCCTTTTTAGCCGGGGAGATAAAAATTATGGTTGCCACCTCAGCCTTCGGTATGGGTGTGGACAAAAAAGATGTTGGCGTTGTGATTCATTACGACATTTCCGATTCACTTGAAAATTATGTGCAGGAGGCTGGTCGCGCCGGCCGCGATGAAAATATTGAAGCCGATTGCTATGTGCTGTTCAACGAGGAAGATTTGAGCAAGCATTTTATCATGCTTAACCAAACTAAGCTATCGGTAAAAGAAATACAACAGGTTTGGAAAGCTATTAAAGACCTTACGCGCTTTCGTTCTACAGTATCCAACTCGGCTCTGGAGATTGCCCGGCAGGCTGGATGGGATGATAGTATTGCCGAAATAGAAACAAGAATTACCACCGCGATTGCAGCGCTTGAAGATGCCGGGTACCTGAAGCGCGGTCAAAATTCACCAAGGATTTTTGCCAATAGTATTCTTTCAAAAAGCGCCCAGGAGGCTATCGATAAAATAAATGCGTCCGAGCGTTTTGGAGAAAGGGAAAAAGAGAAGGCAATCAGGATTATCAAAAAGCTCTTTTCGAGCAAAGGCAGGAAGCAGGTCGGTGACGAGGTTGGCGAGTCACGCGTAGACTACATCAGCGACCATTTAGGTATTGTAAAAGAAGAAGTGATAAGGATTATCAACCTGCTTCGCGAAGAAAATATTTTGGCAGATGCCAAAGATTTGACCGCATTTATTAAGCGCGGTGAAAATAAAAACCGTTCACTTGGCATTGTTGAGTCGTTTGCAAGGATAGAAAAATATTTGTTGCCTTTTTTCGACGAGCAGGTAAACAGCTTAGGGATCAAAGAGTTAAATGAACATATCGAAAATGAGGGCTATACTGACGCGACACCCAATAAGATTAAAACCATCATCAACTTTTGGGCAATTAAAAACTGGATCAGGCGCAAAAATCTACCATCGTCAAAAAGTCATTTTGCC
>OLLK01000309.1_pt1 | contig 24953 bp, 26 predicted proteins | sample 1604531 | NCBI WGS metagenome assembly OLLK01 (sample SAMEA104055722, study PRJEB20765) | soil metagenome | isolation source: soil | reverse complement strand
ACTCGTTAAATAGATCGGCGTGTTATTCAGATTGCTGATCCCACTTACGCTTGATGGATACGCCTGGATATTTTGGGCATTGTTTGAAAATAACAGATTGCTGATCACCGGAGAGGCCGCTTGTCCTATAGTAACTGCTGCGTTGCCGCAATAGCTGATTCTACTGTTCTTTATACTTGTTTTGTTGGATACGCCTCCAGCTATATTAATACCCGTACCGCCGCTGTTGCGGATATTACTGTTGCTGATGTTGACGCTGGCTGTTGCGTTAATACTGACCGAAGTATTGTAGTAGTTCTGATCACCCAAGTTATCGATGACGACATATTGCAACGACGAAGCAGCGTTTGCGGCACTGGCTTCAAAAGTGATTGTTCCGCCATGGGTATAAGTAGGATTGCCTGGGGTGGCAAAGCCCGTAAATCTGACAGAATCTGTCGACGTGCCGTTGGCAATCAATGTACCCTGGACATCGATCAGATTTGAATAACTCTTCGATTGAACCTCCACCCCGGGTGCGATCGTTAATGTTGTGCCCGCGGCAATGGTTATATTGCCATTAATAATGTATGGACTGCCTGATTTAACCCAGGTGCCGCTTTGGGCACCTGAAACTGTTGTTTGGGCATTGCCATTCAGGCAAACAAATAAGCTGGAAATGGTAAAATACAGGCCAGCCAGAAAACTAAAGCGTAATTGTAGAATCATATTGCATTATTTTATATCGTTGACGTATATGAAGTAAAACAGATGATTAAAGCGGCAGGAAAAAGAAGCTTTTCAATGGCTTATGAAAAATAACGGCCAATACTGCCCGGGAGCTATTTTATACTATAGAGATATAAATTTATTGTTTTCATTATGTAAGGTTAAGGTTAAGGTTTTAAAGAAAAAACGACCGTGTTTAGATTATCGCAATAATTATGAAATCGCAAACAATATAAGTAATTTAAACAAACTATCGTAAAATAAAATAAAAAACGCCAAACTTTCTGGTACTGCATTTCGTGATACCAGAAAATTCGCTTCGTCTTGGTTCAATTGAAACATGAAGTGGTTGGGGAACTGCTCAGCATTACCATTGATCTGTTCCCGTAAACGCCTGGCTTTAACATCGTACGTCACAGCCAAATCGCCGCCCAACATTACTTTTACTCCACTGATTAAACATATTTTATCTGGAGTGTGCGCCTTGCTATGATCAAATTAGTTTCCATGTATATAGCTTTTTATTTGCTCAGCCTTTCATTTAATAATGCCATATCCTCGCTAACTTTCCTTTCGATCACTTTTGCGTAAACCTGGGTCGAGCGCATTGTCGTATGGCCCAACAGCTTGCTAACCGTTTCCATAGGCACGCCATTTAGCAAGGTGACCGTCGTTGCGAACGTATGCCTGGCAATGTGAAACGTAAGCACTTTAGTGGTAACGCACATTTCAGCAAGCTCTTTCAGATAACTGTTCATCTTTTGATTCGAAAGGACCGGAAAAAATTGTTCCGTTAGCAGTTGCCCGAATATTATTTTGATACTTGTCCATAATACGCTGCGTCTGTTTTAAAAGTGGAACATTCACCGGAATAGTAGTCTTCTGCCTGAATGTTTTGATCCAAAGGCCTCCGTCTTCTCCTTTGCATATGTTCGTTGGTTTTAAATTGGTAACATCGACGAAAGCCAGCCCGGTGTAACAACAAAAGAATCCCTTCCCTATAAAATCGTGAAACCTCAGCCTGCGCGACCTGTCGTCATCACAAAGTGATTCCATAATCTCCCTGTTTTTAAGCAGGATTTCCTGAATACGAGTAATGTATTCGGGCACCGTAAGGGCTAAGCCCGGCATCTCGGTTTCCTGCGTGTGCAACTCCGGCAACGGCGGTGACTGCGCTTTCAGCATCTCCCTGCGTTTCCGGTTATTAAAATTCGTCCTGCACCCGTCATCACAATATTGCCTGTCCTCACGCCCCGCACCCAAAACCGCCCCGCAGTCTTTGCGAGTCCCCTCTCGTATCTGTATAAAATCTTCCTGTGCCATATCTAAAATCATTAATACATCAAAAATAAAGTTGAAATCATTACGAGGTGGTAGATAACTATCCGTTTAAAAACGTTTCTACCCGGTTAAATGCATAAAAAACCAATTTTCCCCTTACAACTTTGCTGCAACAAGAAACACGAAAATGCAAAATCAAAGAAAAAAACTGTCCGGCATCCTCGATAGTGAAATGTTCGGCACAGAAAAAACCCAGTATTATTTTGACACCAAAAAAGCCAAGTCCCAAAAGCATTACTTGCGGATCACCCGCCGTGACCAACAGGACACGGACACCTTTAAACGGACGCAAATTATCCTATTTGAAGACGATCTTGGGTTTTTTGTAGAGGCATTATCGATGCTACTCGGCAGGTATAGCAGCGGAACTATGGGCATAAGCTGCTAAACAAGGGAAAAGCAGATCAAAAACTTAAAAGATTTGCCGCTTTTCGACAGGCCCAGGGAGCGCTTACTTAGGGATGGTGTAGCTGCATTGAGCAACACAGATTTGGTCGCCATCCTTCTTGGATCCGGGTCACAGGCTGTGCCGCTAATGAGCATCTGCGAGGCGCTAATCGCTGTTGTAGACAATGATCCCGGCAAGCTCAGCACCCTTACGCTCGAACAACTTCAAGAAATAAAGGGCATCGGTAAGTTTAAAGGTATGACACTAATGGCAGCATTTGAACTTGGCAGGCGCAGCATGAAACCCGGCACGCCATTGTCGTTGAAAGATGATGAAGCTGTCAAATTGCTGATAAGTCCATATTTCGGCGCAACATCTGCATTGCAATATTATCTTGTTTTTATGAATAACCGGCAGGAACTACTGGCAACCGCTGAAATTACCGTCGAAAACGACTTCCTGCCGTCACTAAAACCAATAATAAAACTATGCCTGGAAGCTGGCGCGGCATCCATCATGATCTGCCGGAATGAGGTTGAATTACCTGAGAAATATTTAAATAAGGAAAAAGCTTTTGTAGCACAGCTCGATGCTGCCGCTGGCATGCTTAAAATAAAAATGAGAGGATTATTAATCGTTTAATTGTCGTTTTGGCCGTTTCCCGCCCGCCCTGTCGCGGACGGTCCGGGCTCTCCGCTGTATCTGCTGCGCAGGATGCCGTTACGATCCCTAACGGGAATAACCTTTGGATGCGGAAAAACACGCACGTTAACACTACGCTTATAACGTGCCAGATTTTCCGCGTTCCGTAAACCCCTTCGGGATTTACAAGAAGTACGACGGTTCAAAGTCCGCCGCCGCGCCCGGTAACGGTAACCGGGAAAGCTGCGTCCTTTTCACCTGTTTGGATTTCTCCGATCACGATCATCTTAATCTTTGGAGTATTTAACTATCAATCCGATACCTCTTTTTGGCCTTTGAACACACAAAAATATCCCGCGCCGGCCGTCAAGGCCATGCAGAGTGCCGCTAAAAAAATCTCCAGCCCTTCGGGTAGTATTTTTTGCGTCAGCCTTGCCGGCCCACCCCACACGCAAATATCAGCTGTTTATCAAAGGCCAAAAAGAGGTATCTCATCTCGGCGGACCGGCGAGGAAAGTTTATCAGTTATTTAATTTTTAATTTTTATGTATTTCACAGGAAGATTGACCGCAGATGCAGCGGTCAGAAATGTCAAAGGCGACAGGAAAGTAACAGGTTTTAACGTAGCGATCAACGACCGCTTTAAAACCAAGGACGGCGAGAAAAGGGAAATTACCACCTACGTGGAATGTTCCTATTGGGTGAACCCGGGTTTGGCCGAGTACCTGAAAAAAGGGGTTATTTTGGAGATTATGGGACGGGTAGAAGCCAGGGCATGGATGAAGGGTGAAGAACCACAGGCCGGTTTAACCTGCAACGTTTCCACCATTAAACTGCTTGGCAAATCCAATACCAACAGGCTGGAAAGGCAGGACACCAAATCCAAAGTAACTTCTACAGGTGGCGACGAAGACGACCTGCCTTTTTAATCAATTCAGTTATTCATCATCCGATATCCGTTTCGGCGGATACCATTATTTAAAAATTAAAGACATGGCACACAATCTTAATTATAACGAGGAAACAGGGAAACACAGCTTTTTTAGCGTAAAGGAAAAAGCATGGCACGGCCTGGGGCAGATTGTTGAACAGTACCCGACAAGCGCAGAGGCAATACAATTTGCCGGGCTGGATTATGAAGTTGAAAAGAGACCACTATTTACGAACAGCCTGAATAATGATTTGGCGGAGATTGATATGGGTATCGGTATTCCGAAAATTGATGTACCCCAATATTTCGCGACTGTGCGCAATGACAACAATGCGGTATTGGGCGTAGTCGGTAAGGACTACGAGGTAGTTCAAAACGTGGATGCCTTTACATTTTTTGATGCTATCGTTGGCGGGGACAGCGGTATCTTGTACGAGACCGCAGGGGCTTTGGGCAAGGGTGAGCGCATTTTTATTACCGCCAAATTGCCGGGCTATATCCGGGTGGGCAATGCCGACCTGATAGAACAGTATCTATTCCTTACTACCTCGCACGATGGTTTTGGCAGTATTACCGCAGCGTTTACTCCTATTCGTATTGTTTGTAACAATACTTTAAACGCAGCTTTAAGAAACCATACCAACTGCATTAAAATCCGGCATACGGCCAATGCAAACGAAAGGCTTAAACAGGCGCATACCTTAATGAACATTACCGGGGCACTTGGTGCGGAACTGGAGGGAATTTTCAACCGTTGGGCTAATGTTCATATCACCGACAAAGAGGTAAAGCAATTAGTACAACTTGCCATGTGCCCCAACAAGGAAGTACTGAAGAACCTGAAGGAAGGCGCAAACGATAACCTATCCACCACCTATAAAAACATGGTGGAAAGTGTTTTTGAATATAGCCAAACCAGCGCTACACAACAAATGGAAACAACAGCCGGAACAGTATTCGGCGCTTACAATGCCATCACAGGTTACTTTCAAAACGTCCGCAAATACAAGGACGATGAAGCCAAATTCAAATCTATTATGGACGGTACAGGCAAGCAAAGGGCGCAGGTCGCTTTTGACCTTTGCCAAAACTTTGCCTTGTATGGTGCAGATGCTTTAACACTCAATTAATCCGGGCAGGGGGAGCAATCCCCCTCCTATTTACATCTTAAAAAACAAAATATGCAACCGTTAAAACTATTAAACAACATACAGAAAGCCAGGCTCATCCATGCTTTATTCTTTCACGAAATGCCCGCGTTCCTCGAATTTCTCGAAACGCAATGCCTGATCATCGAAGACAACCGCGAGGAAATCAAACGGGAATGGAAACAAAACCTGTTAACCGCAGATATGTGGCTCGAACTTGCCGGAGAAACGGCAAGGTGCCTAAAGAAATTCGGCAAGGGTTTACGCAACAGCAGTACTGTATTCAGCGACCAGCTTTTCTTTGGCTATGGTGCAATCTTTATGAACCACCAGTTCCAGCAATACGTCGAAAACAACAGGCATACCGACCCAAAGTTTAAAACAGCAATCGACCTGTTTATTAACCCTTAGTTTGTCCCGCAAAATGAAAACGATCAAAATAAAACTATACGAATTTGCGGAGTTAAACGAAGATGCAAAAAGTAAGGCACTAAAGGAACTCTTTGATATTAACGTATTTGATGATTGGTACGATTTCATCTATGATGATTTTGTCAGCATCGCTCAAACCATTGGCATAACCGTTAACCGCAAAAAAATATACTTCCGGGGTTTTTATTCGCAGGGGGACGGCAGCGCCTTTGAAGCCAGCGCCAGCTTGCCGGGCTTGCTTAATGGCATCGCCTGGCAGAACTGGAAAAGCTATGCCCCGCAACTTGAACTGGATTTATCCCTGCCGGAAATAGACAGGCGATTATTAAAGCTATTACAGGACAGCAAAATAGATTGTTATGGCGAAATCAGGCAACCGGGGAGAGGCTATAACGTTAGTGCGGTATTGGTGAGGGACTTTCCAAATAACTTCCGCAGATATGCCCATGTAAACCAACAACTTGACCGGGTAGAAATGTGGCTGGATGATATAGCGGATACGATAAACTTCCATCTATATAAATCCCTCCGGGATGAATACGATTACCAAACAAGAGAACAGGCAATCATCGAAACCATTGAAGCCAACGAATACAGCTTTTCGGCAGACGGGAAACTTGCCACACGAATTAAAAGATTAGCAGAAAACGAACAGCAAACAAATTAAAAATCATAATGAAAACGAACTTTTTTCAAAACATAGCAGACCTTAATGTTCCGGGCAACTGGAAAATAGTTATCCATGCCGACGACAAAGGGCAATTTACCGTATCCGCTTTATTCAATACGGATAACAACGGCGACAACGCCTACAAGGTTGTACCGCCGATGGTTCTAAAGGGGACGGCACAGGAAATGGACGAAGGCTTTTTTGAGACTATCGAAAAGCCTGTACAGGAAACCGCCGGTTTGTTCCACAACATGGAAGCCTATTTGAAAGGACTGGAAGAAGCCAAAAAACAGTCCAAAATGGAACAGGACAAGAAAGCGCAGGAACTCAAAAAGCAAACAGCAAGCAAAAGCCAAATCGAATGAAGAAGGCATTGAAGTTTCCGAGCCAAAGGAAAGCAAAGAGGACAGGAAAAAACGGTATGATGATGCAATGAAACAGATAGCCGAATTGAACGACCGTTGCAAATATGAGGAAGCCTTAGCCCTGCTCCCAACCGTAGAGGACTACCCGGAAAAGCAAAAGGAGCTGGAAAACAAGCTTGCCGACCTGACCCGGAAAAAAGGGCAACTGGAACAAGCCATGAAACTATTTTAATCACCCTAAATGAAAGGACCATGTTATTAGCAGAAATATTACCGCGTGTATTTATACATAAACAGGACGGGCAGGAAATCAGGCTCACCGACCCGGACAAGAATTTTAGCCCGGAAGCAGTTTGCAACTTTTATGCAGGATTGTATTCGATTTTGACGACCGCTAAAATAACCGGGCCGGAAATTAAAAAGGATGCTATCGAATATGAGTTTGTTTCCACTATCGGAACAAAAGGTTAACATGAAAACGCAAGCAGAAATAGGAAAAGTTCAACCCATAAATCCACAGCAATGCAAACTCTATCAGCAACTCCTGCATTTCGCAAACGACCTCGACCGCATACCCGATGCAAGGGAAGCCAGGACAAACAAACTCCGGCCGGCGCCGAAAGATTTGTTGCCGATGGTTTTTTAAAACTTCGTTTTTTGCCCGTGTACGAAACGTCCGGGGAACTGCCCCAAAAAGAAAAGGTTGAACCCGTTTATTTAAAGGCTGTCAGAAACCTGACAGCCTACTATAAAATTGATGCCATTGACGTGCGCGACTATCCATACCCCTATAATATCCTCTTATCCAATTGGGATATTTCCCGGCAGATTAAAACGAAAGGGCGTTACAGGGAAATCCGCATCGAAGAAACAGACGACCGCAAAATCAATTTGTCGGTTACGGAAAGCGTAAATACGGGCAATACCTTATTTTATATTCCCTTAGTGCCGCTTTTCAAGGCGCTTCAATCAGGGGAAAATCCTTGTGCCTTGCTCCTGTTATCAGTTTGTGTTTACTTGTTTAGAAAGGCCGGGGTTTGTCATTACGAAGAGGATGAAAGCTATATCTGTTACCTGTATGAAATTATGGATAATTGGATAGAGGATGACCGGGAAAGCATGGATAAGGAAGACTATAAAGAACAGCGGGCGATATTAGACGAGGTGTTTTCGATTGGCGACCAAATGAAAGTTTTATTGCTTGACGAAAAGCAACTGGAACAACTGCAAAGCAGGATACAAAAGCTTGAACCTGCAAACCAGTTTGACAAAGATTGCGTCAAACTGGCGAAGGAAACCCTTGCACTTTGGATGGAATTTCCAACCGCCAATCTTTACCAAAACCTCGCCAGTTACGATAACGATGAGGAGGAAGACGACTATTATAATGACGGCAAAATCAAGGTGACCGACTATATTTCTTTTATCGGCGAAACATCCAGTTGTGTGTACGATACTATGATGACCATGCTGAACGATGATTTTAACGAACGTTCCGGCGTACAGGATTTTGAAAACTCCATCGTTTTTAACAAGCCTCAACGGAAATACAAAGACGTCTTGGCCTACGAAGAACGCGTGATAAACATCATAACGGATTTGTGCGATTTAATACCCGAATTAACATGAACGATTTAACAAACAATTTCGGAAAACTATACCATCCCGTAAAAGCAATAATCATATACGAGAAGCGGGACAATGGTTACCATAACGCCCCTTACGTGGAGAGCTATGATATGGACGAACGTGGCTGCCCCATCAACGGCCATCCTTTGAGCGTAAAGGAGGCGAATAGTTTTGCAAAAGCGTTGACGGTAAACGAAAAGAAACAGCGCAATTTCTTAAATCCAAAAGGGCTTTTATCGCCAAACGTTGCCTTTTTGAAAACGGGCAATGATGGTTTTGCCATTTGGCGCACACCAGCCAAACGTGTAAAGATGTTATTTACCGAAAGCCTCGGCATTCCGTCCGGGGAAGCAAATGTTCCTGCATTATTATGGAAAGCGGGTAAAAACACTTTATCAATTTTTGCTATTACGGACGAACGGGTAAGCGGGCAAACAGTATTATTTCATGCGCCATTTTTTAATGTCGATGGTGACGGACGGGTATGTATGGGCAACGTGCCTGTCAAAATCCCCAATGATTGCTCGCTCGAAACGTTCATGGATTTATGGCAGGAATATTTTTTCAATAGTTATTTCAGCCACCTGTTGGGGAGCATGTTCCCGTAAAAGTAAACATCGTTCAGCTATGGCAAAACCTCATCCCCAACAACGAGCCGTTTCCTATAGAAACTTTAATACCGAATAATATTACAATTAAAAAGCTTATACAATGAATACATTAACCGCAGTGCATATCACCGATAATTACCTGATTAACCCGCTTAATCCCATAACCGTAAACTTAATCGGCGCGGGTGGTACAGGCAGCCAGATGCTGAGCGCACTGGCACGTATCAACCATGCCCTGTTAAGTTTAAACCATCCTGGTTTATCCGTTTCGGTTTTCGACGACGACCGGGTAAGTGAAGCCAATCTCGGCAGGCAACTTTTTGCGGAGACGGAGGTAGGCTTTTATAAATCAGTCGTTTTGGTTAACCGCATCAACCGTTTTTTTGGTACAAACTGGAAAGCAGTGACAAATCGTTTTGCGGACGGGATGCCAGATGAAAAAAAGGCCAAAGCGAATCTATATGTCACCTGTGTCGATACCGCAGCAGCCAGGTTCCAAATCAGCGAGATTTTATATTCGCTCGGAAAAAGCGGCAGGTACGACAGGGAACGCCCGCTTTACTGGATGGACATGGGCAATAGCAGATTTACCGGACAGGCTATTTTGGCAACAGTCGGCAGTATCAAGCAGCCCGAATCCGATTTATACAGGCCGGTGGAGAATTTACCATTTATCACCGAAATGTTCCGGGATCAACTGGAACAGGCAGATCAAACCGATGACACTCCAAGCTGTTCTTTAGCTGAAGCGCTGACCAAGCAGGATTTATTTATCAATTCAGCTGTCGCCAATTTGGGCGCATCCCTTTTGTGGCAACTGTTTCGCGAGGGGCATGATCTTTAACCGGGGCATGTTTCTGAACTTAAAGACATTTATTACACAACCCCTTAAAGTAGCTTAGAATGATAAAATTTATGTCCGGGAACCTTTTAGAAAGCAAAGCCTCTGCGCTCGTCAATACGGTTAACACCGTTGGCGTAATGGGCAAAGGTATTGCCCTGCAATTCAAAAACGAATTTCCGCATAGCTATCGAATTTACAGGGAGGCTTGCCTGAAACATGAATTAAAAATTGGCCAGCTATTAACTATAGTGGATAGCAGCCTGCTTTGGGGTGAACGCCTTATTATCAACTTCCCGACGAAAACGCATTGGCGCTTGCCATCTGAATATAGCTACATTGAAAAAGGCTTGCAGGCGCTGGTTAAATTGATAACTGAAAAACACATTAAATCTCTCGCTTTGCCCGCATTAGGTTGCGGCAATGGCGGGCTTGATTGGCTTCGTGTTAAAAAAATGATCTGCCAACACCTTGAACCCGTTGATGGTGCAATTGAAGTTTACGCCCCAGGGCATTGATTTTTTACGTCTCCAACGCCGTGCAGCCACTTTCTCGGTTGCACTCCAAAAAAGGCTGCCCGGCGTTTAATGCTTGAAAACTTTCAAGCAATCTTTATAATTATCTTCCATCGTTTACAAGCTGCTTAATTAATTTAAGGGTTCAAACCGTTTTAACACCTATTTAATAATTGTTGGTTACGATTTTTGCCTTACCTCTTTTAGCTTGGAATTTATGGACAAACAAATCGCACTTCAGGGTATGGCGGTGTTGGTAAAACCCACATTGATCAATGATCCCGACAATAGAAAAAACCAGGTCGGGGTCATCGCTATGGCATCTGTTGAAGATGACAATGTAATGGTTAGTTTCGGACTTGACGGTCATTCTTTCTTTCCAACCGATGCATTACTGGTTTTGAGAAAACCGGAGGATATGCGTCGCGACGCGCAAAATGACTTCACGTTGCTCCCTTTCTATGACTATGCTGACATCATGTCTATCATTGAACTCGCTGAATCATCATCGGGCGCTCTCCGAAAAGAGGCAGTTGTAATAGCGATGAAAAGCCCCGATGTTCTGGAATATACAATGGTGTCGCTGTCTACAGTACTCGGAATAAAACATCCTGGTATTAGCCGCGGATATTATATGTAGTATCGAATCCATCAAATGCGGTATGTCGGTTAACCTACAACCAAATGCATGTTTACGAGGTATTTTGATTGCAAGATATTAAACATCGGGCCTTTTGTTTTATCCTCATAATTCAGGGTGTAGCGGACGTTTTATCCTGGGATAGCTTGCTCTGATAGGCATGACTCATTTCGTCGATCAATATCCTGGGTATTTTTCTGAATTGCTGGGGATCAATATCAATCGACCGCAAATAACTATACTGCCGCCCGTTCCAACGCCATATAGGAATCTTTGCACCGCGACCGTGCATGATCAGGTCAGGGTATTCCTTGCCGGAATCCGTTTCCGCATCAGGCTCGAGGCCCGGAAAATCAAGGTTCTTGTGGTAATTGCCGTCCGCACTCTTAATAAAAAGTACGATAGTGCTGCCTGCGAAACCAGAAGCGTATTCATTCCCATAGCGAACAAAGACTTCTTCGACACCGTCATGATTCATATCGGTGGGATACACATTGGCAGTAAACGGGTGTTGAACTAACGCATTTACTTCGGAATTCAGAACAAAGGCGTTTCCGTTACGGGCTATCCTGAAGTATAACAATTTCAATATTTGTGATTTATCAGCGGGGGAAAGTTTGGTTTTTAGGTCTTTGAATAACAAACTCAACAGGTGCGATTTTTCCTGCAGACTAAGACTATCCGAGAAAACGGTATCCCGCTGGCGTTCGGTCAGGCCGGTCGCCACATTTGGCTGTATTATCGTTTGCGGCTGGATGTCTCTTTCAGATGGATGCCTCGCGGTAACCTTAAAATAAAATAAAGGGCACATCAGCAGACAAGCACAGAGATTCAGCACAAGGGCAGTTATTGCACCCCTTAAAAAACGCCGGTAGTCCGAACGGATGCGGGTATGTAATTCCCTTTTTCTGAAATAGCGGGATGCCGCCAACGGAGCACCAATATTAAAAGCCAGCAGGAAAAATCCACATAATTTGAGCAACAGTAAGAAACTATCGGGGTCGTCCGGCCAAAGCAATTTAAAAGAAGGAACGAGCAAAGGCGCTGCGAACAAGCAGATCATGCCGCCAAATACCGCGCCTAAAGTAAGCGCCAGCAGGAGCCGTGACTTAATCTTTGAAAGCGTAGCGATTTCCGCAGGCGTCACATCCTCACCGCTCATTTCGACGAATTTCAGGCAATACGCATAACTATCATGAAATTCACAACGCCGCCATGCTGCCGCTGCCTGCTCAAGCAACTCATCCTGGAATTGCTTGACAGGTCCCCCGTCATCGTAAACTTTAAACGTCTTTCCATAGAACCAGAGGTCATAGTTTTGGCCTCCAAATCGATAGCTTAATTGGTAACTATCAATATCCCAAATGTGAAAACGTTCAAGGAGTATACCAGTATTATCATCGATCTTTAATCTTGCTTCTCTTTGCAGCTTCTGGTATGCCAGGTTAATGGCTTCGTTACCAGTCGATAGTTCGTCCGGCAGAATAACAGCTTCGAGGCTGAACGCAGGCGTGTCAGACCCGGCATCATCGGCCTTTATTTTAAGCTGCGGAAAGCGGGCTTTAATCAATGCATTTTGACTGGCCTCCGGCGAACGTTCATAAATAAATTGCTGTGTCAGCACTGAATAGTTCAGTAAGTGCCCGAAGCCGGTACAGATGGAACAAATAATCCTGCCAGTTCCGGAACAGGCCCTACACCTGATAGTTCCTGTACCACCGCAACTACCGCAAGTGTTGATCCCGCTGCCCCAGCAGGTTGTACAACTTACCCTTTTGGAGCCGCCGCAGGAGGAACAGGTACGCTTAGTTCTGCCGGTGCCGCCACATGAGGAGCAGGATGTATTACTGTAACCCCGTCCGGTGCCGCTGCAGCCATAACACATCCCGGATACCTGCCCCCATATATCGCAGCTGTAACAACTGGTCTTGCCTGTTCCACCGCAGCCATAACATGTGCTGCGGCCGGCCCCATTACAACGGGAACATGTGTCATAGCCTCTGCCTGAGCAGGAGGAGCAAGTATGGTAACCTCGCTGCCCACAGGACTTGCAGGGCTCCGCCTGACCGTTATAGCGGTGGTTAAAGGTGTCCGTTCGGTATGGTACAATGTGTTGATCCAGTTCAATGTTTTTTGGCAGGCTCAAATCCGGTATGATACCTGGTTGCTCTGCCCCACTGTGTGGTTCCCGCTTAAAGGCAACGGTCCGCGTTTCGTACTGTACATCCAGATAGTAAAAGTAAACGGGTTTGCTAACGATGGCAAGCACTTCCGAATCCTCCCCTAACGAACGGAAAGGATGGTGCGGAACAGCAGATGCCCAGTCTGCCATTCGTTGCCGAAGTTCCAGTGCAAAAGCATCCGTTAAAATCAGCGCATTTGACTCATAGCGGTTTTCTAAATGCATCGGGTTTCAGGTAATAGTATATTAGGTACATCGTCGCCAGGGCAACCACGATAATCATCGCAAAAGCCCGCCAGCCATCGTTCAAATATTCGAACACATCAAAATTCAGCAGGTAATCATTCATCGGATGATAATTTTCGTTTTGTTTTGAATTAGTTGAAACTGCTGCAGTTGAACGCTATCGCAAAAACCACCTTCCATCATTGGAATAAATGAATTTGCGGCTTCTTGCCGGCTTAAATTTGTAAAGGAATCTATAGTTTCTCAACGGCGTTGTCTTCCATTTCGGTTCAGGCTAATTACATCGGTGAATTTAATGAATTTCGTAAATTTATCATAAGCCATCCATTATATCTAGAAAAAGACGATATAATGAAAAATTTTAAACCATATTCATTGGGACGAAATCCCACATTGTTTTATAAACAGTTTAGATGGAGTGATTCAAATTATATTAAAAATGCTTTTTTTGGCGAGCAGCTACTAAAATGCGATAATAAAAATTTACACTATGGCTGATAGATCGGCTAATTGATTGATCAACGATTTTATCGTCATGGCAATGGGATAAAAAAACAACGTTTCGTCAACTATTTCATTTTCGTCTGTTCCGTCAAACTTTCTTTTATAAGAAACACCATCCTCCAAGTAATCGCGAATGTGTTTGCTTGCCTCGCCTTTGAATAGTTTAATTGAGGCCGGGGTAATATTATAATAGTTTGAGAACGAATGGACATCATCTAAACTCGAAAAAAACTCATTAAACAGCACAACCTGGCTTGCGATCTTTTGTTTATTTTCCGCATTCAACCCACCATACCGCAGATCGGCAATACCTTCGTCCTCCAGCCCGGAAAATACCGTCCTGGCAGGTTCGGCGTTAGCCACCTCTTCATCGCCGCCGATCACTAAGCCCCCTTTACAGGTGACCTCTTTGGCGAGTGTCCTTTCCATTGAGATGTGTATGCTGCCAGGTTGCACTTGTTCTTCATAAACCTTTGAAAAAATCAGCTCTGTCATCTTAGCTAAATCACGCTTTTCAAACGTAATAATATCCAGTATTTTAGATCCTGTTCCGCTGAACATCAGTTCGGTGGGTTGAGCAATTCCCTTATTTTTCATCAGGTGGGCCAGGTGAAAAATAATTGCGCAATAGAAGTACAGGAATACAATTTTCAGTTCCCCGTCATATGCCAATAGCGAATTAAATGAATACGCGTTCTGTCCGGTCGTCTTTCGATTTGTTTCAAGTGAAAAAAGAAAGGAGTTAATGTCGCGCGCTTTTTTTGTGTCCTGAATTGATCTGAAAACTGCAGCTAATGCGAATTGCTGTTCGCTATTTAGCATTTTTTCAAAGTAAGGGACATATTTTTTGACAAGACCGTTGTTATCGGCGGTGCCGAAATCTCTTATGCCATCTCCGAAGAATACATCGGCACCGGAATTAAAAGAAGTCATAAGCCTCGGACGGTCTGATTGAAAAACGCTAAGGGTAGTTGTCCTGCCACCAATATCTATCGCAACTGCCGGAGTGAAGGCCCCTCCGCGCAATTTACCAAACCACTTAAAATAAAAATAAGGAGCGACGGCCCCACAAATTTTTGTTACCGGAGTTTTAGTATGAAAATATTTAGAGAACAGCCCTTGCCAATTATACCCAATCTCACTGATTTCTACAGGCTTCATATTCGTAGCGTAAAACCAGGTCAGTTTGGTACCGGAAATATCTCCGTTTCCAAACAGAACTTTAGCCCGCATCAGCATAACCAATATCTCCAGATAGGCAATGGCGTGCTGGTGGCTTCTGCTGTCATTGGTCCTTAACTTAAAATTTAGATCTATACGGTCTTTACTGACCCGCTTTTCATAGCAAAATGGGATATTAATATCGGCCAGCGCACAGGGAATATCGTTATTTATATTGTAATAATAGTTTTCAGCGATAGCTGTTCTTTGCGGAAACCCGCATTCGCCGTCCTGCCCCATAATTGTGGGCACAAATTCACTGTCAACCAGTTCATAGATTTCAGTAGCAGCCGCCATTTTTATCTCTTCGAGCCGGTTAGAATGAAACAGCGTCCCTACTTGAATTTCATCGCGCGTGATTTCAAATGGCCGGGGTTGGCCCTCCCTCCCATTTGTAAGATATTCCAAATGGGTACTGGTGGCGCCAATGTCTACCGCAAAATGATACTTGTCGGCGCCGGAGTAGTAGAGTCGCCACCGGGGAATTATTATTGCACTTGCGCCTCCTTGCCTGGTATCCCGTATACGGATATAGTCAAACTCATCATTCAGCGCGTAATATCGAGTTGATACTCCATCCGCCAGTTTATTTTTTCGATTTTTTACATTCTGCATTGATATGGACTGCCCAGACCTGTTATCAAAAAAATTCAGTTCGAATTGTGAATCTTTTTGTGGACCGTATCTGTCACAATTAATCAATTGGACGCGATGAAAGGAATAAATTCCAGGCGTTTCTATTCTGATAAATGGAAATATGGCCAGCCCGATATGATGTTCTACAATGACACCCCGATTGGCCCGTTCATCGGGTTCCGCCGCCCTGGTTTCACCGGATAAGAAATATATTCTTTCAAAAACAACACTACTCCCTTCTTTCTTAACGGGAATCGTTAAAACAACCTTAACGGAGTTGGCGATACCCTGAATCATTTGTATGCGGGGTTTTGCTTTATCAACCGTGAACAGATCCGCAGTATCAAAATATTCAAAAAAAAGCGGCTTTAAGGGCAAAAGGTACCCTTTTGAATCATCGCCTATATCGAAAGCCAAATTTCCATCAAAGAAAATTTCTTTGTTAACAGGATAGATCAACCTGATCAGATGTGGCTCCAGAAAATCACTAACGGTCAGGTATGGAAATTGAATATTGACACCAGGCAACTTCCTTTTTTCCATGTCGACAGGGTCGTAAAAAGGAACTTTGATCGCACTGTCCCAGGGTTCACCGGCATAACGCAGGGACCTGTTAGAAAAATTATTCTGAAGAACCAATGGCCGGTATAGTCCGGTAAACTTTACGGAATCAATCTCAAAATCATTCCCGTCCAGTTTTTCGGCGGGCCGTTCGTTAGGTTCGATACCGATTGTTTCAACAGGATATTTAATTATTAGTTCTCCACGTCGCCCTTCCTGGATTTCGTAGGTCTCAGATTTTGGAGAAGCATCGCCATGATCATCGCTATTCAGAAGCAGATTTTTCATTTCCCGGCGACTGCTTTCCTGTTCCTTTAGTTTATTAATCGCGTCCTCAGTTTCTGTCGCGAATCGGCTTCCCGGGAAGCGCCACGAAAAACTGAGCAAGGCGATCAGTGTACCTTGTTGGATGGCTTCATTCCAATGCTCCTGTTCGTCTAAGTACGCGATTTGTTCTTTGGCAAGGCTGATATAGGTTGTTTCCGGAAACGCTCTGATAAAATCAAGGTATTCCCATTTACCATTTATTTCCTGAACCTCCTTCCAGGCTTTTTCTTCCGGCGAAAGCTCGGGAATAAACTTCCTATTCTTAAAAAATGGAAGGTGATGGGTGTTATCGTAAGTTTTTTGCCGAGGTTGCGGTTTGTTTTCAGCAAAAGAGTCTTCTTTAATCTTTTGATACAGTTCTTCCAGAGTACAGTATTGCCCTCGGTTTTCGATGCCGCCATTAATGGTTTCCAGTAGTTTGCCTGTGAAATAGGTAGGTTGTTCCGGAAAATCCACGGGAAACAGGGAGGGCTCATCTTCAGGAGAAGAGACGATCATATAGGCGCCCTCAAAGCCCTTTAATCCTGTTTCGATTTTCTGTACTGCAGCGCTCATCATACCAAGCGCATGACCGCTGTAGCAACAATCAAGGATTAGTATCTTAACGCTCGCCGATGACCTGTTAATAAATTTTTTTATCTCGTTAATATGGATACCTTCTGCATCCAAATACTTCAGGCTGGTTTCATAAGATGTCAGATAAAGCTGATAATCCTGTGCGCTTAATTGTCCGTGTCCTGCATAATAAACGATTAGCGTGGACTCTTTATTACGGGTCTCATAGGCGATGTCCTGCAAATGCCTGATGATCTGTGTTTTACCCTCATTAAGAGAAACCTTGATATGCCGCTGATCGATCCCGATGATTTCTTTGTCGCTAAGCGTTTGCTGAAGCAGGTTCAGATTTACCTCGATATTGGGTATCGGCTCAAAACCACTGTTTGCGGAAAAATTTCCGGCACCAATTAGCAGCACTTTCGTTGTCGTATAGTCAAATCTATCCATCCGTCGATAACAAAAAGCTTACTGGTTCTCAAGGATGGAATTTATCAGTTCCGACAATTCCGCAGGGGATATTTTTTTGCCATACTTTATGGTTATATTCCCCTTTTTATGTGGGATTATGATTTCAGTTCTGAAGTTGTCGACATATTTTTGCAGGCATTTGACCAGTTCGACCAAAGGTTTACTGGCTGCCTCTATCACTACTTTAATACTGTTTAACAGGTCACCGGCATTCATTTCACCGGTTTTACTTTCAGCTCTGCTAATCTTCGTTTCCAGAAGGCCCTCAGGCGAGGCTCGGTCGATAAAGTTTTTAAGGTTGATCAGGGCTGTCTTGCTTTCGCTGTCGGCCAGGCGAATCTCTAAGTTCATAGTGATTGGGTTAATAATCAAATATAAGCAAAAGATATGCTGAAAGAAATACATTTCAATCAGGAGGCATCAAGAACAAAATAAGGTTAGCGGCTGGTCCCGCAGTTATTATTCATTTTCTTTGAAAGACCTTGATGAAGAATGTTTTTTAGCTGTTTCGATTTGAATTATATATAAAAAAACGCAAATTCGTTTCTTTGCGATGAAGAAAACCTATCACCTTTGATCAGTCCTAATACAAACATTTAAATAAGCTAATTCATATTAGATAATTTTTATTTTATCCAACAACAACAATTTATCAGATATATTAGATATAAATTCTCTTAGTTAAAATTACCGTTTCAAATAGGAAATTGATGAAGATCACTTTAAATTTATACGATCAAAAAACTCCAAAAGTGGTATAAGGGGTTCGATTGGAATCCCTCCGGGCCACTTAAGGAGACAAACAACTCTGTTTGTCTCCTTTTTTTATTCATATAAATACCTGATTATTAAACTTTTAACGAGCCATTCTAAGCCTAAAATAGCGGTTCGAAACTTTCTTTGAGTGTATTCCTATATTATTTCAGCCTGCTAAAAACGGCATCTATTCAATGGAAACGGCGATTTTGGGGTTCGAAGTCCCCTTAATTGTCTATTTATTTCCTTCAAATACATAATTTTTATATTTCTCACAACGTTTCGATTTCTAAAAATTCTCGACTTTCGACGCCGCTATAGGTTTTTGCAAGAAGGTAAAGAAAATCTAAAATAACTATTGCCTGATCTTCATTAACTTGAATTCCGTTACGTTTTAAAACTTTGATAGCCTGATTAGTTGAAACCTTTCTACTTGAAAATAACATCGGTAATTCGTTTTTTATCTGTTCCATTTTGTAATTTATTTATTAATTAGAGGGATGATGGGGGTTATTGATTTAAGAGAACATAAATTGGCCTGACCAGTTTAGCAATCTAAAATCTTCGAAAGCGCCTTATTAATTTTTAAGGGTCCAATATCCCCAGTATTTATGTTTATTGATTCTGGAGTGAGTAAATCTATTATATATCGTTTACCGGAGATGTCCTGATACTTATAAGATTGAAGAACGTTCGAATCATTGTACATCCAATCAACATCATTCTTGTTATTACCATCCATGAGTATAGAAGTGATTTGAGTAAGCCGGTCGGTTAAATCACCAATGCTCGCTTTATAATTCTGTTTTAAACTATTGAAATCTTCGTCGTCAATTTTCGCCGCAACGAATAACTGCCTCGCCTTATTTATTAGCAATTCTTGCCTCGAAATTTCGCCTATAATATTTTTGTGGGTATCGAGCTTTTTTTTTCGCTCTGAAAGAATATTTTCATCTTCTAGTACAAGGTTAAATAACTCGTATGTTTCGGGCATCAAGCGAATCTTTTGCAACTTTTCTTCATAGGCTGTCTCTAATTTATCGGACCTGAATCTACCTTTACACCTTGCCGTAGTACAGTGATAATAGCGATATTTTAAGGTTCTTCCCTGTGTAAAACTGCCTGAAAAGCGTTTTTTACAATACGGGCACATTAAAAATCCTCTCAACGGAAAAATATGATTTTGGCATATCTTTCTCCCCTTTTGCCGTTGCCTTGAAGTTAAGAGGCGTTGAACATCAAGGAACAGACTTTCGGAAATGAGTGGTTCGTGGACCGATTTAACCATTTGTACATCTTCCGTTTTGTTTGCAGGTATCGTTACTTTGCCACAATACAAAGGATTACGTAAAAGCTTCCAAAAATTATTTCTGCTTGTTTGGAAACCATTTAGGCAAGCCATTTTTCTGACCTGGCTCATTGTATAAATTCCTTTTGCCATTTGTTCAAATGCCCATTTGATATGACCGGCTTCCGGTTGTTTCGGAACAATAAATTTCCTTCCATCAAGATCGGTTCTATTCGCATATCCGATAGGAGCTTTGCATGGCCAACGGCCCATCTTCCTGGCCCTGCGCATTCCATCGGAACAATTCATACCCCTCCTGCTATTTTCCGCTTCCGGCAGAGATAAATACATTGCCAGCATGACAATACTCTCTGGAACATCTATATCTATTGGTTGGTCGATAGCCATCGCTTGAACGTTAAGATTTTTCAACAATCCCAACATGTGGTAGGCAAATTGAATATTACGGCTGAAGCGGTCCCATTTAAGAAATAAAACATTTTCTGAAGGCCGTTGCCTATTCTTCTTTATTGTCGTAATAAGCGCGTTCCACTCGGGCCTATTAAAATCTTTTGCGGAGTAGTCTTCCCTAAATATGCCTTTGACTTTTATATTGTTTATCTCACAATGCTGTAATAGACGTGCTTCTTGTTCAATAAGAGAATAACCCGTCTTTTTTTGTTCGTCGGTACTGACGCGGACATATAAAAAAGCTGATTTCATAACTTTAAATATTGTTTTTATCCAATCTCAGTTATTTGTCAGAAAATTTAAAGCTTTGGGAGTAAAAAAATTGTGCTTTAAATCGATTCGCCCACCTGGGCTGGAACAAGGGACGACCAAAAGATTATGAGTCTTCTTCCCTAACCGAATTAAACGTATGCGCCGGGCATTTTTTTCCGTTCAACCATGCTAACTTGAAGCTTTTTTTTAAAATTAAAAATCTCGTTGTAACATAATTGTAACAGTTTTTGAATAATTCTTCGATGCCACTTCATCGTCGATGAACCGTTGAAATCAGAATGGCCCCAACTTCAGTTTCCAGTTCTGGTGAGTATAACAATGCATAACAATATTTAAGAAATGTAACAATACTTAAACGATATAAACTATGGGCGATCATTCCGGCAATATTATTATTTGTATCAATTGCATTGGCATTCATTAAAACAGCCTTCCCGCCTGGCAGCGTTGTTATATTTCAATTTGCAATGAATTTGTGTAAAATAATTTCAACGGCATTATGGCAAGGCGGACTTCGTAGGCAAATAGCTGCTGAAGGCTAAATGACATTTTTATAAAACGCCTTTCTGCGACTAATTAGCTCAGGGTTGCTGCACTTGTGGCAGAATCGTTACTGGCAATTTCGCTTTTTCACAATTTTTCAAAATGATAGTTAGAGACTTTTCATTTTTTCCATTGTTGAAGGTTTGAACTATATAGAATTTGGTAACTATCGGGATTAAGGACAAATCATAAAGCCATTTTATCCACCATCTGTTCAAGGTCGTCTATCTCAAAAGGTTTCGCTATAAAAGCATCTGCACAACTATCTTGTGCAATTTCCTCTAACCCTGTAATAGCAGATAAAATAATAACAGGGATATGATGTGTAAGGGGGTTATTTTTAATCTCTAAACAAATTTCTTTGCTGCAGGCATCATCAAGTAAATAATCAAGCAATATTAAATTTGGCTTTTGCTGTATGATTCTTTCAATCGTGACCTTAGTTTTCGACGCTAATACTTCAAATCCTTTATCTCTGAAAATAATCACAACTATGTCGAGAATGCCAGCATCATTTTCGATGACAAGTATCTTTTTCATTTGCTTTTTAATTTGGGATACTAAAGATGGACCAATATTTAAGAATACAACTATTTATTAAGGTCAATAATAGTAACCAGCAGAGTTCAAAATGTACCCCATTCAATATTGGGTTTTCACCTATTTAAACCCGAGACTTAACGAAACGACGTTTGAGCCGAGATTCGTATTTTGAGCATAGTGCCCGCACCTCATCTCTAACTCGTGCAGGCCTTGCCAGCCTAAAACACCCGCCGGGGGGGCTATTCTGAAACCAACACCAAAAAACTGGCTGTTAAATTTCGCGTATTCATAATTACTGGTATAATACTGATCCGCACTATTATGAGCTTCATAAGGAGCAAAGTACTTAGCAGCCGATTGTGTATAGTATCTGTAAAACGGGGAAACCGAAAAAAAAGGCGAAATTTTGTAGGTGACTTCCAGACTCGCCGTATGGGCTTGGGTTCCCCAATTATCTATATAATAGCGATAATATGATCGTAGTATAATGTTATCGCCAAGGAAATAATTGGCCCGAAGGCCCAAGGGCACTTTAAACCGTTGCGATGGCAGCCTTTCAATGGTGTCTTTTTTATTTGAAAAATATACTCGGTGAAAAGGTAGTCCTAAATAACCGTTCTGAGTAACCAAATCTCCCATGAACATTACCTGGAACCTTGAATTAATAATTTGTGAATAACCAAAGGACGCGGTATAAGTATTGCGCGGTTTGGTTGTCAAGCCCGGAGTTGACGAGGAACCGCTGCTACTTAAAACTTGATTACCACTTGCAGTTGTCACGTAGGTCGCGCCGGAAGTAGCGGGTGTTATTGCCGTTATGAATTCGGAAGGATATATTAACGTAACATGATCAAGGTAAGCTTGAATTTTAAAACTAAATTCACCGTTTTTATTTGCTGTCTTTTTGGTGAAATGCAGGTCGGCTCCAAGTGACTTATAGTTGTATTCTCCTGAATAATAGGCACCAATACCGAAAGTGTTGCCAGTCTTATTGTTTTCTGTTGTCCAATCGAAGGATGGATAAATTCTGGTACCACCCGGCTTGCCTTTTCCGGTCGTCGTAACATATGCCGAGGACGCAGAGGTATGGTGATCGTAACCCAAACCAAACGTAAGTAAATTTTTATTTGAATTATCACCTATCCAGGAAAGTTTCAGGTCCAAACCATTAGAAATATCTGTTACCTTTTCGGTGCCTATACCGCCGGTTATTGCAGAATGATCACCATGCTGCCAATAATAACTAGACACTAGATTTATTTCTTCAAACCGGAGACTTCTCGGATTATAATCTTCCGTGTCGATATTGCCTTTGATAGGCGTGTATAAAGTAAAAGGGCTTTTGTTACGGCTCGTATCTTCCTTTGTCTGGGCAAAGGAATTCAACCGGCATAGGAGCGAAAATCCGAATACGGTTAGAAATATTTTTTTCATGCGTAAAAAGGGTTTAACTGATAGTTATATTTTTGGACGTATATAAATGGTCATCATCATCAATAATGATAGCTTCTATGTCATTCATCTGGTTGATCATGTCCAATCCCGTGTAAACCCCCATGATAGTTACCGGGGTTGCCATTGCATCTGCAATTTCCGCATAGGAGGTGATGATCGTTACACTCTTAATTCCTGTTACTGGCAGCCCCGTATGGGGATTGATCGTATGGGAATATTTCTTTCCATCAATCATGATGTATTTTTCATAATTGCCAGAGGTGGCGACTGCCAGATCTGATATGTTCAAATAGGAAAAAATATGGTGAGACGCACCAGGATTGGCTATACCGATGGTCCATTTTTTTCCGTCTGGCTGCAATCCCCAGGCGTTCAGATCCCCGGATGCATTTACCACACCGCTTTCGACCCCTTCTCGCTTCATGATTAGCTTTGCCCGATCTGCTGCATAACCTTTGCCTATTCCGCCAAACCCTATGCGCATACCCGATACACGCAAAAAAACGCTGCAGTCTTCTTCATTAAGCGTTATATTTCGATAGTTAATCAAGCGCACCATTTGTCTCGCTGTAGTGTCATCTGGCAGCGCTGTCATTTGCTGGTCGAAGTTCCAGAGCCGTTTATCGATCGAGCCATAAGTAATATCAAAGGCGCCCTGTGTAACTTTCGAAATTCTGATGGACCTCTTGATTAGTTCGAACGTTTCCCGGCTGACCACCACGGGTTGAATACCTGCATTGCTATTTATCTGGTTGGTTTCACTGTCATCGCTAAAAGTCGTCAGCAGCCTTTCGATCCGACTGATTTCGGTGATGCCGGAATCAATCCTATCATTAGCCCATTTTTCACCATTGGCAACAACACTGAGTTCAAAGCGGTTCCCCATCAGCTTACAACTTCTTTTATAAACTTCCAGTGCCATCATAACTTAAATTCACTTCATTCATTAAGTATCTTACTGGACAGACATTAATACTCGCCGGCATATTATAAATAGCATTAATTGCAACCACAACCACCACCGGTTTTACCGGCGTTAGCCCCCGATGCCGCTTCACGGTACGATTGAAAATTCAATTCATTTTTTTCCACCTTTCGGTTGCTAAGAGCCATTTCCGAGTCGTTTAAGCGGTTTTTTTGGTATTCTTTTACATTTGCGCACGAGGCGCAAGCGAAAATCAGTAAAAAGCAGCCGGATATTTTTGCAATTTGATTTATCATAATTTTATAATTTATTATAGTGAAAGCCGTCGGCTGAGAAAAACAAAAAATGGCTGTTAATTACAATTTATTTGACGGTATCGGCAGATGAAGCAATCTGGGCGACAAAATTTTCGGGAGACTCTTTTGGAAACCCATCCCAATCCTTTAACACCTTACCATGTTCATTCACTAAAACGGTGTAAGGAAATTTCCCATCAGGATTGTATTTATCAGCCAGTGCTTCATTCTTCTTTATTTGTTCCTTATCTAGTTGGTTTTTTTTCTGCCTCGGAAAATCCGCCCTCACCAGGATCAAATGATCAGAAGCATATTTTTCAAATGCTTCGTTTTCTAAAATTTCTTTTCTTTCACGGATACATGGGCCGCACCAGTCAGACCCGGAAAAATTAATTAATATGAGTTTATGAGATTTAGCCGCTTCTGTAACAGCTTCATTAAAGTCACCCAGCCATGTCACATTGAACGATAAACCGATGAAAGATGAAATGAGCAATAATTTCATAATGTTATTTTTAAAAATCGAACCATTTTATGCAAATCACCTGCACACGGCCACTGTGTGAACATTAAACATGCAAGTGAAACCCTCTTTATTTGGCGGGGGTATTTACTAACATATGCCGGCATCAATATTTCCATTACAATAAATTAAAACTAAGCGTATCTGCCTGCATCGCTGTGAAAATGCCGAAACCGTTTACCACGTTGGTTGGGATATTGGTCAAGTTTTGCGAGGTAGAGTTATTGGTGTTACTTTTTATCAGGTCGATAAATTCCTGGTTAACGCGCAGCAGTACGACTGTATAATGCCCGTAGTAAGGAAACATACCCTGTGT
>OLLK01000211.1_pt1 | contig 25283 bp, 23 predicted proteins | sample 1604531 | NCBI WGS metagenome assembly OLLK01 (sample SAMEA104055722, study PRJEB20765) | soil metagenome | isolation source: soil | reverse complement strand
CGCAGGGCTACAGCCAGCGCCGCATCAGTAAAAAGTTACACATTAGCCTGGGGCAGGTGAATGGATTGCTGCGGGGGACGGGGGAGATTTGACGCTGATAGTAACCGCCTTTAATCGGTTAACGCTTCTTTGTATGCTGGAAAGAACACTTAACTTTTAGACCGCGGGCAACGGCACAGTTTGTTACCTGTCAGCGGGGCACGAGTGCCGTAACGCAAATAAGGCATCGAAAAAAATTCTGGATGGGCAAAAAGCGTTCATTCTTGTCATGGGATGACCGGTTTCTCGCGGCCGTTCGGCCATTTTAGGCCTGTAGGTAAATCACCATTTCCCCGTATCTGCACACCTGCAGATGCACACGCGCAAAGTAGTTTTAACACGGACCAGAAGCACAGTACTTACCGTACGACATTGGAGTACGGCGATTACGCATCGCGGTTTGTTGGTGAGAAAACAACATCAAAGGCTGAAAACTAGCAATAAAAATAATTACCCTAAATAGGCAATTTTGACAAATCAATTTTAAATCAATATATTTATCTCAAAATCTGGACCGCTCAAAATACTTTATGAAAGTATCATGTTTTGAGGATATTTACATTCACAGATTTTGTGGACAAATCTTAAGCACTTAAACCAAGATACCTTGTCAATGCTAAATAATTCGAAAAAGGACACCGTATATGTTGTTGTTCATCAAGTAAATGATACGTCAAAAAACTCGACAAACATTTTGACTTACCTTTTTATACTTGGGATTTTGTTTTTGGTTATTTTACTTATAGTTAATTGGAAAGTAATAAAGAAGTTGTTTGAAAATGTAAAACCGAAGAGTTATAGGTTTAATATAGCTGGATTTGACATAGAGGGTGATATTAAATATACTTCTATAAGTCAAGAAGTGGCATGGAAAATATATATAGAATTGATAACTCGAGTTGCTACAATTCAATTAGAGCCTGGAAGTGGCATTTTAAGAGAAGCGTTGACATCCTTATATAGTGCTTTTGGAATCTTAAGAGAAATTATAAAAAACGCCGGTGCTGAACTCGCTAAAGAGCAATTAAACTCGACCCAATCAGTTGCCTCCGTTATGCTTGATATAATGAATGATAAAATGCGCCCATTTCTTTCAAGGTGGCACGCAAAATTAGAAAAGTATGAGAATACTAAACCCGCTGGAAGCTCTCAAGTTGAACATGAGGAGAATTGGACCGAAAATGTAAATTTCAGGGAGGAGTTGGCGACATTGCAAAACGGGATAAAAGAATATGTAATCATTTTAAAGGCCATTGCAACTGGTCAGGAAAGCAAAGCCTAAGAATAATAATTAACAAATTTCATGAGCGACAAATCTGAAAATCGTACCCTTTTTTTAATGTATGAAGTTCTAAAAAAAAACTTAGGCTCTCTGCTAAGATATTTTTCGGGTGTTGATGATAAGGTTGCTGAAGAAGTGCCGATATCTGAACTTAAATCTTACACTTGGACGGGTGGAATAAACATATTTATAGCATTTTTAATTATCCCATGTTCTTATATAATTGTTGATTATATAAGAAGTCCCTATGGTTACTCAGCGTATCGAGAATCTGTGCAAACCACGGGAAATCCATTTTGGGTGTTTATCATAGGGATAATACTTTTTTTCTTATATCTTTTTATAAAGAGATACATTTCTAGTTTGCAAATAAAATATGTCTTGAATGGAAAAGCGATAATTCCGATTGTGATTTTTTCTTTTTTTTTATACCTTTTAAGTGTTTTTCTCTTTTCGTTGATTTTCAGCCGAAAGATAACTAGCCTGCAGGTTATTGCTCTTTCAAAACAAAAGATAGCCTGGGAAAATCGCGTTGCCAAAATAGATTCAATTTATTCTTTAAAATATAAGGATGAACTATCATCAAATGAACGTTATGATACTTCGTTCGTTATTTCTGTTCCCAAACGGCAAACAAATAATCTCAGGCATAAAATAGATTCATCAAGGCGCGTTGAGGAGGAAAAACCAATTCAAAAAAAAATCTCGGATATAAACGGGCAATTAAGCGAAATTGATGTAACGTTTGGAGGATTGTTTTACATTTTGGCCGCATTATTTTTAATACTTTACTGTTCTCCAACAGTAGTGCTTTTTATTAACAGGCGTGATATTTATCACGAAATTCTTAGTCAAAATGATGTCGTGGCAACAAGTTTGTTTGAAGAAAAAAAAAGAGAGATATTACTGAAACTACAAAAAAAAGCAGAAATAAATGAAACATTGAAGGCGATAAATGAACTTTCCGCTGCGGGCGAAATAGGAATGACCCAACCTTATCCTGAAGTGTTCGACATAAATGATCCATCAGCTTTAGAAAAATATGCGGATTTCCAGTTCGATATTAACAATTTTGAGAGTGCTCTTAATATATATGACGACGCGATTAGAATAAATTCAGAGAGCCCGGAACTTTGGAAAAAAAAGTCTGCCACATTAAAACTTTTGGGAAGTGACTCCGACGCAGAAACTTCATTTAAAAAGTACGTTGAACTTAGTCGCAAGGCAGCATTTATACAAAACTTAAATGACAAAATATTTATCAAATCTATCAAGTGCATTAATACGCGTTTCTATGGTGATTTCAATTGGAATTTAAAAAATAACATTAACGTTTTATTAGGTAAAAATGGTTATGGTAAAAGTCATCTGCTATCAATTCTAGCCGCGTTGGCCCAGGATGAGGATGAGATATTGGATCGTTATCAAGTATTTAGTGATTCAAATGGAGAAATTAAACTACAGTTGTTTTCCAATGGTAGCGAAGAAAAAATTGCAACACTTACGGAAAATATTAGAGCTAAACAACTTCAATACAATGAATTGAGAAAAAAAAGGTTAGATAATTCACGAAATTCAAACTTGCCTTTGTCTGCTGAAGCACAAAATTTGAGCAACGAAATTGCTCAGCTATTTGATCAAATAGAGAGTTTACGTGGGCGAATTGAATACAAAAAAAGTGGTCTGAAGAACTCCCTGGGCAAAATATCAATTTTGGCACTTCCTGATTTGCGTTTTATAAACAGGGCTACTGACTACACGAATTCAGTTACTGATGACAAAGCAAAAAAGTTACTTGAATTTGGCGCCTATCATTTTATTAGACAAGCGCCATACGAAAGTGCTATTCAAAATTTTTTAAACACTTTGTCAAGCAAATATCTAGAAACCAAAAGCAAGGATACTGAAATATTTCGTCTTATAAACCGAGTTTTCTATCGATTGACAAGAAATGAATTCGTTTGGGACGATATTAAGTGGAGTCCAGATAATTCCTCATTTATTATTACGGTAAGAACGGAAGGTAATGAAGAAAGTCTCCCTATTCAGAAGGTGTCTCAGGGCACGCTATCAATAATTGTCATTTTCGGATTAATATATAATTACTTGCTCTTACGCTATCCAAATATTACTGATTCGAATTTATGTAAGCAACATGCTATAGTTATAATTGACGAAATAGATGCACATCTGCATCCCAGTTGGCAACAAAAAATAATTGGATTGCTCAGAGAGGAGTTTCCTAATGTGCAATTTATAATAACTGCCCATAGCCCACTAGTTGTTGCCGGATGTCAGGAAGGGGAAGTTAGCGTTCTGAGAAAAACTTCAAGCGGATTCGCAATTGAAACAATTGAAAAAAATTTAATTGGTCTTCCTATCGCTGATATCTTTCAGCTTGTTTTTGAAATTGAGGAGAAAGATGAAATGTATTTGGAAATTCTGGCTTTACTGCCTTTTAAGGATGTAATTGAAAAAAAGCTTCAGCAACTCCAAAATAAGGTAAACAAGACAAAGGAGGATGAACTTGAATTCAAGACGCTTTCGAGTCAAATTCAGAAACTGTCTTACCTCGATCAAGTTGTTGCAATTAGAGATAGCAAGGACTTATACGAAAACTTGAAAAGTGAATATGCGCAAAAAGAGTTTGAAAATTTAAAATTATCTCAGGAAAATAATGATTTAAAAAGGAAATAATCAATGGATATTATTCTAATAAACCTTATTAAACTTTATGCAAATAACAAAGTAGAGGTTTTGGACAGACCTGACTCCGGTCTGTTATTTGAAAAAGCGCTGCAAAAGTCTTATGATGAACTAATTAGCGATCATGTTTTTATTAAGGGAAATGATTCTATTCGAAGCCTTAAAATTCAGTTAGAGAAATTTGAAGAAGACTCCGCATCTTCCAAAGAATTGATGACTAGATGCCTTAATCATGTCTGGAGAATTAGCGCAACTGAAGGAGCATACGATTTAAACAAGTTTATCGACAAAATGACGATATTAACAAGATTGACAATTGAATCGTTTCAGCAAAAATGGAATGCGATTCAAATTCAATATTTGATTGATACCATTAGTGTATTCACAAAATATAATTTCTATTTCCTCTCTTATACAAATCATTACCCTGAGCAGATTAATGATTTATACCAAAAAATATATGAAAAGGTATTTGATTTGGATGATTATGCCCCAGAAGATATGCTAAAATACAATCTTCTGGCAAAGGCCTTCGTTAAACAAATGAGTAAGAGAAATCTTAAGCGGGGCTTTTTTGATAATTATTCCATTAGAGACGGCGACAACATCAAAAATTCTGTGCTTGAGCAAGTCGCAAAGTCAATCTCGTTAATACAACTCATATCGACCGGATCGCTTGAGTTTACAGACCCAAACTGGTCATTAAGGGAGTTTGAAGCCTATGAAAACTCAAGGAAACATAGAAGTCATATAATATTTTTTCTTATAGAAAAGGACGCGATGCCGGAAATTTTTCATCCTAGTTATGACCAATGGTATGAAAAAATTAACGGTGTAAAATATGAAAAGTTTTATGTTGTAACAAATCCAGATGATTTTGTGAAAGAAATAGAGAAGCTAATTAATAATATTACTTGCTTCAATATTGGCTTAATAAATTCAATACCTGACTGATTTAGAATTAGCTACTTACTTCCTGCTCAAGAATGAGTCGGACGACGGGACTGCAGCGCATTGGCGACTAGTGCCCCGAGAATGGCGAGAGGTATCGGCGCCGGGAGGTGCGCTGGAACTATGTGTCGTTCTATGATCAAAGTTGAGATTTTTATGCAGCTACGGATTATGGTTTGCAGCGAAAACAGTCCTCGCACCGAAGGCCATGAGGCGTATTAGCGGAAAGCGTGACCACCGCTTCTATCAGCGGGGGGAATGCCCAAAACCCCTAAAAAGTATACTTCAACCCCAATCCCGGCGCAATATCAAAAAATGGACCGGTAGCCAATTCAGCGCGCGGATTCAGATCCAGACTGACGGCGATAGGGGCCTGCGGGATCTTGTACTCCAGGCCCAAAACACCATCCACGCCGAATAAAATATGGGCCGAAGTATAGGTTTCGTTCCCCCGGCCAAAGGTTTGGTATATCCCCGCGCCTTCCGACCCGATATGAACGCCCGCGCCGTAATAAAACTTTAAGCCGGCAACGCCAAATGCTTGCTGGTGTATTTCATAAAGGCCTGTGATCACCAGGCCATGCGAGCGAAAACCTAATATGCCTTCGAAGGCAATATCATTGTTTGGAAAGAATTTTATGGAGGGCCCGTTTTCGTATCCGCCGAATTTTAAACCCACGGCGGTTTTGTAATCCTGGGCGTTTGATTGTTTGCTGACGAGTAAAATTGATAGTAAAAGGAAGGTGCTAAATAGTATTTTTTTCATGGGTATGTTTTGGAAATAAACGGCAAAAGTGCGGTTTTATGCTTTTTGTCTAATGTAAACTGTACTTGTCAATCATCAATCTGCTGACTTTCAACAACAAAAATTAGAATACAGGACAGGGTAAAGGTTTATTCTGCCTTTGTAATTAAATCACCGGGGAAATCGCTTTTAAAGCTTAAGCGACATTTTTTTTTATCGTCGACAAACCTGTAGCCGGCAACGTTCGAAACGATCCGGACCGAAAATTGCCTGTTTTATTGACGGTCGAAATTTTATGCCCCGTTAGGGGCTACCTATTTGTAGAATTTTTATAGAAAACATGATTTGCCCCGTCAGGGGCTACCTATCCATTTAATAGGTAGCCCCTGACGGGGCAATATTGGTGGGTTCTTCGTTTTTCTACAAAGAGGTAGCCCCTAACGGGGCAGAAAGCATGCCGTTTGGTTTTTAATAGCGATTGCCTTTGTAATTAAATTACGACCAAAACTATATTTGAGCCTAAATGGTTTAATTTAGCTGATCAATCTTTTATAAAATGATGAACAGCAAATACTCCCCGTTTGCCATCCAAAAAACAGCTTGCAAGCTTTTACTTAGCGGCGTAATCGCGTGTTTTTTCCAGGTTTTGTGCGCTCAGGCACAGCAGGACGAAGGCCATTACCGCAATGGCATGGTGGTTTGCGCCACGCCCGACGCTGCCAAAGTAGGCCTTGATATCCTGAAGAAAGGGGGTAACGCCGTTGATGCAGCAATTGCCGTTCAGTTTGCGCTGGAAGTAACCCACCCCACGGCGGGCAATATTGGCGGCGGGGGCTTCATGGTTTACCGCTCGGCTTCGGGGCAAACAGCGGCGCTGGATTTCCGCGAAAAAGCGCCGGCGGCTGCCAGCATGAATATGTATTTGGATGCTACCGGTAAAGTAATACCTGATATGAGCTTATCCACCCACCAGGCATCGGGTGTGCCGGGAGCGGTTGACGGTATGGCCGAGGCGCACCGCAAATTCGGAAAGTTAAAATGGGCCGAATTGGTTCAGCCTGCCATAGACCTGGCCAATAATGGTTTTGCGATCACAAAAAAATTGGCCGGCGACCTAAATTGGGGCCGGGCTCAATTTGTTAAACTGAATGCCGGTAAGAGTTATTTATTAAAAGAAGGCGGCTGGAAAGCCGGTGATATGCTTGTTCAGAAGGACCTCGCCAAAACGCTGGAGCTGATCCGCGATAAAGGCCGCGACGGTTTTTATAAAGGGATTGTAGCCAATGAGATCGTCGAAGAGATGAAAAGCGGTAACGGCCTGATCACCCTGGCCGACCTGGAAAACTACCATGCCGTTTGGCGCACGCCTTTAGTTGGCAGTTATAAGGGATACAAGGTAATTGAAATGCCGCCTCCATCCAGCGGGGGCGTAGCGCTGCTGCAATTGCTGCAGTCGGTTGAGCCTTATCCGTTGAAACAAATGGGTTTTAACCGCGACTCCACCGTGAGGCTGATGGTTGAGGCCGAACGGCGGGTATATGCCGACCGTGCCAAATACCTGGGCGACCCGGACTTTTTTAAGGTTCCGGTAGATAGCCTGTTAAAGCCGGCTTATATCAAACAGCGGATGAGCAATTTTAGCTGGGATGCGGCAACCCCAAGCACCAGCATACAGCCCGGCGCTTTTGCAGGTTACGAAAGTGACCAGACCACCCATTATTCAGTAGTGGACAAGGATGGCAATGCGGTATCTATCACCACCACCCTGAACGGTAGTTTCGGCTCAAAAATATTTGTAAAAGGCGCGGGCTTTTTGCTGAACAACGAGATGGACGATTTTAGCTCGAAACCGGGCGTGCCCAATATGTTTGGGTTGGTGGGCGGCAAAGCAAATGCTATCGAGCCGGGCAAACGGATGCTATCGTCCATGACGCCGACCATCATCGAAAAAGACGGTAAACTGTTTATGGTAGTAGGCACCCCTGGCGGCGCTACCATTATTACTTCGGTATTTCAAACGGTGCTTAACGTGCTGGAGTTTGACATGAACATGCAGCAGGCTGTTAGCGCCAAACGTTTTCATCACCAGTGGCTGCCTGACCAGGTTGATATAGAAAAAGGCACATTTGACGAAGCGGCAATAAAAAAGCTAGAGCAAAAAGGCTATAAAATTCTAGACATTGGAGAGATCGGCAGGGTAGATGCCATTTTAATAACGCCCGATGGCTACGAAGGCGGCGCCGATCCGCGCGGAGACGATACGAAACGCGGATGGTGATGTTTTTGGTTCATAGTTCATGGTTGATAGTTCATAGTAGCTACGGTAGGAGGTTCATGGTTCATAGTTTACCAACTAACTCCTGCCATGAACCATGAACCATGAACTATGAACCATGAACTATGAACTACAATGAACCAAAAAACGTAATTTTGCCTTCCATGCCCGCAAACATCAAACACCAGGAGACCATCGACTACTTTTTAAAAGTAGTTTGGCAAACGGTTGCTAACAAGTACAACCAGTTGGTTACGGAGTTTGGCATAACGCAATCCATCGGTTACCTGCTGATCAATATCGACGAAAAAGAAGGCACAACGGTATCACAGGCTGCCACGCTGCTGGGGCTAAAGTCGACAAGCTTATCGCGGATGCTGCGGCAATTGGAGGAATCAGGCCTGATCTACCGCGAATCAAACGAAGGCGACAAACGCTCTGTTAAAATATATTTAACCCCCATGGGCAGGGAAAAGCGCCACCAGGCGCGCGTATTGGTACGGCAGTTTAATAATTATCTTGACGATCATATCAGCGAAAACGACAAGGAGTACCTGATCAAAATGCTGAAAAAGATCAATAAATTGACACCGAACTTTAAGCCGGGAGAGGGGTTGTAGGGATTTTGTTGTAAAGTTGTAAGGTTGTAATGTTGTAAGGTTGGAATGTTGTAATGTTGGAATGTTGAAACGTTGCCCCGTTCCGCTCTCGCCTTTAACCTTTCACCTTTCGCCTTTCACCTTCCCCAACATACGTTTCGCCCCAAATCACCGTTTATTTTGTTAAAAAATGTTAAGCCGTGCTTTTTGAAAGATAAAAGAATAACTTTGCCGGTTGAAATTTCGGGGTACAAAATGGTTGTGCTGCCGAAAAAGATGTCCGGATAATTATTGTGAAAACAGCAAAAAAATAAACCGGATGAGACAGCAGATGTACAGGTTATTATTAATGGTATTGGTGGCGACAGGTTTGCTAAGCGCATGCACTAAAGCCAATAGCTCGGCCGATATTGTTGCCGCGCAATTGGTTAAGGACGAAGCGCTGATCAATAAATACTTAACCAATAACGGCATCAAGGCAACCGGGGTGGATTCGGTGGGTTTTCCCACAGGGGTTTATTATAAGGTGGATTCGGCAGGGGTTGGCAATACGCTTTACACCAACTCCACTACTGTAACGGTAAGTTTTACCGGCTGGTTAATGACTGCGAACGGCACGCTGGGTGCCGCAGTCGCAACATCAGACCAGGCGGGGCAGTCGACCCAGTTTCACCCCTCATTTGTTTTGGGCAGCGTGATACGGGGTTGGCAGCTGGGGATACCCGAAGTGGGTAACGGCGGCGCGGTAACGCTTTATTTACCGTCGAAATATGCCTACGGGCCATTTGATCAGCCGGCGCTGGGTATACCCGCAAATTCGGTGATGATATTTCATATTATAGTGTACAACGTAACGAATTAAGATAACAACAAAAAGGCGCAGCCGCGGAAAACGAATACAGAAAAAATGAAAAAAAACATATATCCCTTCTTAGTAATTTTTATTATCGGAACTATTTTAGTGACGGCCCTGCCTTCGTGCCGGAAAGACAAGATCGAACTTACCATCAAACAATACGACGCGCAACAGATACAAACCTACATGGCGGCCCACGGGTTAACCGATTTTAAAAGGGATACAACCGGCGGCGATACCAGCGGTATTTACTACAAAATAATAATCCCCGGATCAGGTAAACCGATTCAATATTCCGACAAACTGCCTTTTGTTTATTCTGAGCAAACCTTTGACGGAAAATATGCCACTACCGACACCATAGGGCAGCATTTTTATGACTTTGTGGGGCACCTGCAGCTTGACGGCTTCCCGCTGGGGATGCAAACGGCCATTCATAATTTATTGATTTACCCCAATGCCAGCATGCGGGTGCTCATCCCTTCGCACCTGGCGTATGGCGCAGCGGGCAAAGGTTCCGGAAGCAGCACGGTAGCCAACAATCGTATAGCAGGTAACCAGTGCCTGGATATGTACATTCGTGCCGTAAATCAGTTTGGGCCTTATGATAACCTGGTAATTCAAAATTACATGAAGGCCAATAACCTGACCGGTTACAGTATGACTAAAGACAGTGTATATTATAAAGTTGAAACACAGGGTACGGGCACGGATTCGATCAGAAGTTATAGTTCCTTTACCAGTACCTACACAGGTCAATATTTAAACGGAAGCATCTTCGACGGCGCTCATAATGGCAGCAATTCGATAACGTATCCGATAGCAAGCTTCGCAACACCGGGTAATGCAGAAGTGCTCGAGCAATCCGCCGTAGCAGGCACGTTAATTTCAATATTGCTGCCTTCAAAACAAGCTTATGGGCTCAATCCGCCATCGGGAATACCGCCCTTTATGTGTATGCGATTTAGTTGGCAGGTTATATCGGTGACGCCGTAATTTTACGAGCTCGGGCGGGCTCAAGTGAAAACCTATATGGCTTCAAAGCCATATAGCAAAAAAGGTTAGTCTTTGATGCCGTAGCCGGATAGTGTTCTCGTAATTTTATCAAGGTTATTATTTATCACTGGAATTTCTGAGCGTTTTTGTATTGAATAACATATTTATACCTGAATATTTATGATCACTGCAAACTTACCCTGGGTGGAGTCGCCCTTTTTTGAAGAAGAATTAATAGCTAAGGACTTAACCGAAGAAAAAGCAAAGCTGGTAAGGGAATATCATACCAACGGGTATGTTGTTTTGACCGGTTTGCTGCCGCAATCCCTGGTAGACCAGGTGCGCCATGAAGCTGAAACAAAAGCCTTTGATCCTGCTTTCCCGATCGCAACGCCACGGGATGAAAACCGCGTACAGGATTTTTGGAAGGTATCCGAAGTTACAAAGCAGCTGGCCATCTACCCCGAAATTCTGGACTTACTCGAACTGTTGTATGGCCGGCCGTCAGTTCCATTTCAAACCCTTAGCTTCAAAGTCGGCACACAACAGCGTGCACACTCGGATACCATTCACTTTAGCTCCTTACCTGCACGGTATATGTGCGGCGTTTGGGTGGCCCTGGAGGACATCAGTGAAGAGAACGGCCCGGTTTTTTATTGCCCCGGTTCGCATCGGCTTACAGAATATGATTTTTCGCAGATCAGGACCAGCTCTTCAACCACTTCTTACGACAATTATAAAGAGTACGAAGACTTTATGGAGGAGATTGTAGCGGCCAATAAATTTGAAAAAAAGAAATTTCTGGCGAAAAAGGGAGATGTACTGATCTGGTCGTCGAACATTATTCACGGCGGTTCGCCGGTGACGCGGGAAGGCGCTACGCGCTGGTCGCAGGTAACGCACTATTTTTTCGAAAACTGTTATTACTACACGCCCATGTTCTCCAATATGGTAACCCGCGAACTTTTTTTGCGCAAACGGCTGGTGAATATCAAAACCGGTAAACGGGCGGAACATACATACAATGGCGAAAAATTGAATATCATAAAAACGCAGCCCAAATTGTATCTTTTGGCAGATAAAAAATCATCGGGCGCCTCGCTGCTGCTGGGAAGCATGATAGGAATGTTTAAAAAAATCTGAAAGGCGTAAATCCGTTACGCAGGTTAGTTTTTAGCTCGCCGTTTTGAGCTGGATTATTTATACCTTTAGATAAATCTGGCACAAACTATGAAAAAAGTATTCGCGCTATTGTTTTTCACATCGCTTGTCTATTTCGCTTTCGGTCAGGTAATGCACATTAGTTTATCGGGCGGTTTAAATATATCGACCTATTCCCCGGGACCGGATAGCTTTGAGGGAGGGCAGGCCGTTGTGGGGGCTTCTGCATCGCCTGCCGTAGGTCTTCATGCGGAGGCCTTATTTGGGCTGTCAAAAGACCGGGTCGGTATCGAAACAGGCCTGGTATATGAAAATATTGTAGGCAACCTGAATAATATCGCAGCCCTCCGATTCCAGGAATCCATAACCAACGATCATTATAACCTTGAATATTTACAGGTGCCATTAAACATACTTTACTATGTTCCTAATAAAAACAGTAAGTTTTATTTCGGAGCGGGGCCTTATATAGCTTTCGCCACATCCGGAAAAGTTACGCTCACGTATCCAGGTACAAATTATGCGCCAATGAATGGCAAATTTATATTTGACAGTCCCGATAAAACCGACTATGGCTTCAATTTGAAGGCGGGCATACACGTTATAGGCAATTTTGAATTTGGAATAGGTTTTGGGATGGGGCTGCGGCCTGCCGATCAATTAAAAGACAGTATTTTCAGTTTCTCTATCGGCCACTCAATTTTGTAGTATCATTTAGCTTTAGTCTTTCAACGCTTCTTTAAAAACCCTTAAGCACCTTTCGCGCGCGAAGCCGTGGTCGATAATCGGACGGGGGTATTTGGTAAAATCAGCGTACTCAGGCACCCATTTCTTCACGTATTTCAACTCCGGATCGAACTTTTTGAGCTGGGCGTCAGGGTTAAATATCCGGAAGTAAGGCGCAGCATCCGTACCGCACCCGGCCGACCACTGCCAGCCGCCCACATTGCTGGCCATTTCATAATCAAGCAGTTTGCGGGCAAAATAACGCTCGCCCCAGCGCCAATCGATCAGCAAGTCCTTGGTTAAAAAGCTGGCGGTTACCATGCGCACGCGGTTGTGCATATAACCCGTGGCATTCAATTCGCGCATCCCGGCATCAACTAAAGGGAAACCGGTTTCGCCTTTACACCAGGCTTCAAATTGATCTTCGTTGTTTACCCATTTAATACGGTCGTATTCGGGCTTGAACGATTGCGTGGCTGTTTTCGGAAAATGATCCAGTATCATCATATAAAACTCCCGCCAGATCAGTTCATTTAGCCACGTCTTCTCTTTAAATTCATTAGCTGTCCGGGCCAGTTCGCGGATACTTACGGTGCCGAACCGCAAATGCAGCCCGATGTGTGTCGTCCCCTTTATAGCCGGTAAATCGCGCTTTTCAGGGTAATCCGCGATATAGTTTTTGTAATGTATCGCCGGAAATTCACGGTCGCTTTTTTTGAAGCCCATTTCGCCCAGCGAAGGAATATCGCCGGCTGTCACATTCAAAAAGTTTTTAAAGTATTTTTTATTGGGATATGCCTCCAGGTAAAAAGGCGTAAGCTTTTGGTACCATTTGCGGTTATAGGGGGTGTAAACCGTGTAGGGTTTGCCATCGTCCTTTAACACTTCATCCCTGTCGAATATAACCTGGTCTTTGTATGTATGGAAAGGGATACCGCGCTCCTTTAGCAGCTTGCTTATACCCGCGTCCCGTTCTTTGGCATAGGGTTCGTAATCGTGATTGGTATAAACGGCAGCGATGGTGTGGTCAGTTAAAAGCCGTCGCCAGGCATTCTGTGGGTTATCATACAGCACCAATAGCCTGCTCCCCATTTTTTGCAACTCGCCGTCTAAGTGTTCAATGGCCTGGTGTATAAAAGTTACGCGGGCATCGTCTTTATCTTCCAGTTTATCCAGTATCTCTTTATCGAATATAAATACCGGCAACACCGGGTTGGTGCCTTTCAGGGCATGGTATAAGCCGGCATTATCTTCAAGTCGCAGATCTCTCCTGAACCAAAAAACGGAGACAGGTTTGCTCTTATCCATAAATATCTTTTAGCGCTTCAGCAACATAAGGGTACTTAAATTTAAAGCCGGCATCTTCAATTTTTTGCGCAGAGACCTTTGTACTGCTCAGTACGATCGTGCTCATTTCGCCTAACAGGAGTTTGAGAGCAAAGGCCGGCACTTTTGGCAGCCATAATGGCTTATGTAAAGTTTTGGCAATGGCTTTGGTAAGCTGCATATTGGTGACCGGGTTTGGCGCCACCATATTGTAAATACCGTTAAAACTTTCATTTTCTACGGCAAAAAGGTACATATCAATAACGTCTTCGACGTGAATCCAGGGTATCCATTGCTTGCCGCTCCCCAGCGGCGAGCCCACCCACCATTTAACAGGGGCGGCCATTTTTGGCAAAGCGCCTTTTTCGTCAAGCACTACGCCGGTGCGGAACTTGGTGATCTGCAAGCCTAATGGTTTTCCCTCATCCACCGCCGCCTCCCAGGCTACGCAGCATCTGCCCATAAAGTCGGTGGCGGGCGCGCTGCTTTCGCTCATCAGTTCATCACCACGGTCACTGTAATAGCCAATGGCCGAAGCTGAAATTATCGACTTTACGTTGTTCTTATTCTTTTTCAGTAAATCATAAATAAGGCGAATGCTCTCCGTACGGCTTTCGATGATCTCTTTTTTTCTTTCTTCAGTCCAGCGCTTGTTTGCAATACCTTCGCCGGCCAGGTGAATGATCATGTCGACATTATCAACACACTCCCTGTCAATCTCCCGCTTTGCCACATCCCAATAAAAGGTCTTAACACCCAGCATCGCGGTATTTCGGCGGCTTAAATGATACACATCATAGCCTTTACCCAGCAAAAGTTTGGTAAGCTTACTGCCAATAAGGCCTGTTCCGCCGGTGAGAAGGATGGTTATTTTGGTCGATGGTCCATGGTCCATGGTCGATAGCAAATTTTGGTTTCGATGAATTTTAAAGGGAATAAAGCCATGGACTATGGACCATGGTCTATGGACTAAATATTCACATTATCCAATACAACAACCCTGGCGCAAAGCGGTTTGGCGTAATTTTCAACAAAAAGCAGGTGGATAGGGTCGGCCTGGTAGGCGTCCTGTGCTTCCGGCGTATCAAAAAGCAGCAAAAGCGATGCATCATACGAACGCTCGATCACATCCCTGTTGGTGTTTGCCGCAACGCCAACATGAAAGTCGCGTATGTGGGTGATCGGCTGCAGGCTGTACAGGCCTTCGATTAATTTTGCCTGGTCGGCTTTGTCATTGAGCCAAAAATGAACATGGTGAACAAAGGTATTTTTAAGAAGCATGGTACGGGTTTTTGTAAAGATAAATATGAAAATAAATTGTTGGTTTGAGGTAATGCGTTTGTCAGATTATATGGTCAGTGTTCCAGGCCCAGGCCGCTGAGGTTATTCAACACCCATTTCCCGTCCCTGAAATCCGGCATTTTATAAGGGTTATTACTGGTTAAAAAGGGTCCGTCCAGGTCGGCCCAGTCGCATTGCGGTGCAAGTGCAGCTGCTGCAAGCGTGGCGCAACTGGTTTCGCTCATACAGCCGATCATTATTTTCAGATCCAGCTCCCGCGCTTTTTTTATCATTTGATGCGCCTCATACATCCCTGCCGATTTCATCAGTTTAATGTTGATACCATGGTACACGCCTTTGGCCTTTTCAACGTCTGCCAGGCGCTGAACGGACTCATCGCCGATGATCGGCACCGGGCTGCGTTCGGTTAACCAGGCATTGCTATCCGGGTCGGTTTTTAACATGGGCTGTTCTATCAGTAATACGCCTTGTTCGTGCAGCCAGTGGGTCAGTTCCAGGCTTTGCTGCAGATCGGTCCAGCCCTGGTTGGCGTCAACAAAAAGCGGCAGATCGGTAACGGAACGAATCGTTTTGATCAGTTCCCTGTCGCTGTCGCGACCGAGTTTTACCTTGATGATCTTACAATCCGGGTTTTCCTTTACTTTTTGGACGATCACTTCGGGCGTATCGATACCAATGGTAAAACTGGTGAGCGGCATTTTAGCCGGTTCACTTTTCAATAGCTGCCAGCAAGGGTTTTGCTGCAGTTTGCCGTCAAGGTCGTGCAGGGCAATATCGATACCGGCCTTTATGGCCGGGTTGCCGGGCATGGTATCATCCAGGTAAGCGATGATGGCCTCAAAATCAAAGGGGTATTTAAATTGACCGGCATCTACCTTGTTTAAAAAATCGGTTGCGGTTTGAAAACTTTCGCCCATGTAGGGCACCATCGACGCTTCGCCATAGCCAGTTTGCCCCTCGTGTTCAACTTGGATCAGCATCACCGGTGTCGACGTCCGCGAAAACTTTGCAATAGTAAACGTGTGTTTTAACAGCAGCTCGAAAGGTTGGTAAGTCAGTATCATGTTAAATTCAAAGCTAAAGTTTTCCGTCAAATTTCGATGTGTATCTTTGCGGCCATGCCGCAGCAAATATATTACCCGTTTAAAAAACTCAACTTCAGTAATAATAACTGTTTTTTAACCGGGCAGGTTTTAGAATCCCTTGGCGAAAAGATCCAGGTTTTCCCGCAATGGCTCACCGACCGCTATAAGCTGGCCGGCCGGCCGTTCAAAATGCTGGACGAGAACATGGCCAATTATGAGGATATAAAAGTGCCTTGTACAAATGAGGTTCGGGATAAGTTTATTGAGCCGCTGGAAAAAGAGGTCGCCGATGCTTTTGCTATTGGCTATGAAGCAGTGAAGGATTTGGACGGGCTACAATTATTTCAATGGGCCGGTAAATTGCTTTACGGCATCATTTTTAACGAAATACAGGCAGGCATCCGGATGCAGCACGCGCAGGGCGAAGAGTTTAATATTTCGCACTCCATCATCCATAAATTCAGCAACCTGCACCTGATGCTGCAAAGCATTAATTTGCCGCTGTTTTTTGAAGATTTTAAGCCATATAGTATTTTTCTATTTAAAGTAGATAACAATATAGAGGAATTTTATTATCGGGACGAGATCAATACATTAACCTTTTCGTTACGCATCAATGATTTTGGATTGATCATTTGCCTGCAGGATAACGGCGCTAATAAACTATATCACCGGGAGGTAATTGAAAAGATTGGCGAAGAGAAATTGCACGCCATACAGTTCGAGGAGTTTTGTGCGAAGGTCTTTTATTCCGCCTATCTTTTTAACCGCCTGCCTGAATATAATGTGCTGGAAGTCGGCGAAGATATTTATGTAGAAGCCATGCCTTTGCGGGGTATGAGCAGTAAGCCGCTGTTTGATGATTGGATCGGTAAAACCTATGGCCAGGTGCTCGAAAATTTTTGGAAACCCTGGGGCTTCCTGTTGTTCGAGATCATCAAAAATCCCGAAAAACCAATGAGCTTTTTGTTTGACGATGACGGGATGCTGATCAGTGGAAAAACGATTGTACCCACGCGCTGATCTGTACTATACAGCCATGCGGCGAATGCGGAAAGAGGATGATAGTAATCAGCACTCCGCTTAAAGCCCCGAAAAAGTGTGCGTCGTGGTTAATGTTGTCCTGCGCACGTTTCGACATGTAGTTGCAATATACCAGGTACAACACACCAAATATAATAGCTGGCATATCAAAATTGGGTATCAGCATAAGACCCAGCCTTCCTGTAATGGGATTGAAGATGATAAAGCTAAATATAACCGCACTTATGGCGCCTGATGCGCCAAGACTGTGGTACCAGCTGTCATTGCGATGTTTATAAACGGAAGGTATATCGCTTAAGATAAGACTCACCAAATAAAGTACCCCAAATTGCCAGTGACCCATGCCCGCGAACCCCATTGCTTTATTTCCGGCCTCCAACTGGAAAGCGAAGAAATAATACGACAGCATGTTAAATGCGAGGTGCATCACATCAGCATGAATAAAGCCGCTGGTGATAAGCGTATACACCCGCTGACCGCGTGATACGCTGTATGGATGCAGGATCAGGTTCTCATAAACGTTGTCATTATAAAAGGCCCAAACGGAAGTAGCAATAGTAAACGCAAAGATGAACGACGCTACCGGCGCCATCCTTAAATAATCCATCAGGTCATTCATTTCAGATCGAGTTTAGTGGGCGTTAAAATTCTGCCCACCGGGTAGCGAAGGTATGTTTTTTCGAAATAAGGCGAGTTACGGTAAACAAAATTTAGCTGAGCGCCCGCGCTGCCAGCCAGTTTGGGATCGGCAGCCTTTGCATCATCCAGCTTTTTCTTTAGGTCAGGGTCAGTTTTTAGCAAATTGGCCGCTACATCTTCAAAAACATAATCCGAAAAATATTCCTTCTCGCCCAAAACCGAATCAAAAAAGTTCCATGCAAAAAAGGAATCAACACCTTGCGGTTCCAGCGTTTCCACGATGTATCGGTTAAGGGGCTGGTTGGTGTACACCACGTAGTCGCCTTCATAAAACTTTACGGGCATATTAACAGGGTTCAGTTTTACATTGCTGTGCAGGTAATGGCCCTCGTAAGGCCGCTGCGGCGTTTTGTAATCGCCGATATAATACATTTGCAGGGTTATCGTAGTATCGCGCATCAAGCGGTGCATCGCCACATTATTCAGCTTAAACAGTTCTATCACTTTCCCCCAGGCCTGGGGGATCACATAAGCCAGTGGCTTATCCGCAGTCAGCGTGGTTTTATAATTGTCGAAATATTTGATGGTTTTGGTGTACGGCTTGCTCCTGTCGTAATACAACCGGGGCAGGCCGCTAACCTCACTGGTTTTATGTCCGGCGGCGTAGCCTTTAAATACAAGGGTATCATAATGCCGGGTGTCTACATCCCAGTTTAACGCAAACGTCTGTTGTTGTGCTACCTGCTCATCCGCTTTTCGCTTCAGGTCGCCGATCAGTTTGGCATCACGCTCATTAATGTCGATCAACGCCTGCATAAAATCGTAGGTAGCATAAACCCGCTTGTCAAAAGGCTTTAACATATGCGTTTCGGTAATGTAGCTGATAATATTATGCTGGGCGGTATAACCGGTGGCAAAGCGGGGTGTTTCCAAAAAACTGACGATACCCGAATCCGGGCTGGCGTCCTCGCTTTCCACATAGGGCGTCATTTCGTAACCGCTGGCCTTCATGCGCTTATAAAGCTCAGGCGAAAGCGTTTTCGAAGTATAATCAGCCAAAATCGGGTTTTGCTTGTCCTTTTGTGTTTCAATCAGCGTCATTACGTACTGGTAGTCGGCGCCGTCGCTGGTATGGTTATCCAGGAAAATTTCCGGGTTCCAGGTGTTCAGTATCTGCTCAAAAGCAAGGGCATTGCGGCTGTCGCATTTAATAAAGTCGCGGTTCAGGTCCAGGTTGCGGGAGTTTCCCCTGAAACCGTAGGCCCGGGGGCCGTTTTGGTTAATACGGCTTTGGCCACGGTTGAGGCAGCCGTCTATATTATAAACGGCGATCAAACAGATCACCACATCCTTTGGTAAGGCATTTTTCTTTAACAGATCCCGGGCAAGCATCATGCTGGCATCGATACCCTCGGGTTCGCCGGGATGGATGCCATTGTTGATCAGCAAAACTCTTTTTCCTTGTTTTTTAATCAATGATGGACTAAAAACCTTATCGTGCGACAAAACCACCAGGGTAAGCGGTTTACCAATATCGGTTGTGCCGACATTGAATAGCTTTATCTGCGGATATTGCGTGGCTAATTTTTGATAGTAAGCAATTATTTCGCTGTAGGTGGCGGTGTAATTTTTATCCTTGCTTAGTTCAAAGGGGGTTAGCTGCGCCTGTACACATGAAAAGATCAGGCAAAAAAGAAACAGCGCGAATAGTTTTTTCATTGAGACGGTTTTTGGCAAATATAGAACTTGCGAGACAAGAGCCAAGAATCAGGAGCCAGTAATTGAAGCTGTTTAAACAATCAATCGGAATAATTTTCCAGGCACGTACTTAGCTTTAGTTTCCTGACGCTATCTCCTCTTGTATTTTCTTCGGCAGCCCTTTAAATACCTGTTCGTACGAATGGTCGATCATTTCAAAAAGCTGTTTATAGCTCAGATTGCCATCCATTTTAACCGTATTCCAAAGCTTTTTATTCATATGGTAGCCGGGGATAATTTCGGTGTGGCGCTCGCGCAGTTCAATGGCCAGTTCCGGATCGCACTTTACATTAAACTGGTTTCCTTGGCTGATGCCGGTAAGCAGGAAGATCTTTTCGCCGACTTTAAACACCAGCGTATCCTCGCCGAAAGGAAGGCCCTCCGTTACGCCGGGTTTTCCCAGGCAATATTCGCGAAGTTCTTCCAGATTCAATGGCTTACCTAAAAGGAGTGATCAGTTTATTATAGGAAACAACCGTGCCAAAGAAGTATTTAAACGATACCGTGATCTGCCGGTACTGGTCTATGGCGTTATTTTTGAATTTTGAAGATGGGTCGTTATAGCCATCAAGGCCCTCGCCAAAGGCAAAAGAGTGGATGTAACCAACATCAATAGCCCAGCTCGGCTCATTATAGTCGTCAAATATTTTAAACTCATAACCTACGCGGATCGGTACCATTACATCCAGGCTGCTGTTTTTGCCGGGGAATGTATAGGTGGGATCGACAACGCTGGTGCGCTGTACGGTATTGGAGTTTGAAATAAAACCGATGCCTGTTCCGGCATAAAAATTCTTTACAACATTCAGAAACCAGCTGTCGCTGTAGTCAATTCCGGCCCCGAGCTGAAAATCAGCATGAAAAATCAGCGCTTTGTAATTATTGGTGTATTTACGGCCGTAGGGATCGAGTTTGGGATCGAGCGTATTGTTAGGGCCTAGTCCCCCGCCGGATAATTGGCCAATCTGTATCTCGGCCTCGACAGGCAAATAGGGATTAAAATTATAAATGGCGTTGACGTTAAAAGCAGGATGGTCGAACTGCTTGGTGATATTAGTGTACCCACGTTCCCAGGAGACGCCGCCGCCTACTCCCCACTCCTGGTAGTTGTAGCCGCTTTGCGCTTTGGCTGCGGTTGCTATCAGGGCCACCGCAAAAAATAAAATATACTTTTTCAATACTAAAAGTTGATCAATATTTACAATTTTAGGAGCTTTTTCAAAAATATGAAATTTACCCGTATTACCTATGAAATTTATTTCATCTACAAAAGAATTAACTGTCAGTGAGCGCTTTTTGCGCTACGTGAAAATCGATACGCAGTCTGACCCCGCCTCGCCGACCTGTCCGTCGACCGAAAAGCAAAAGGACCTGGGCAGGGTTTTGGTTAATGAACTGCTGCAAATGGGTGTAAGCGATGCTCACCTGGACGAATATGGGTATGTGTACGCAACAATACCTGCAAATACCGAAAAGAAAAACGTGCCGGTAATATGTTTTTGCTCGCACATGGATACCGCGCCCGATTGCAGCGGGAAGGATGTGAAACCGATCGTGCATAAAAATTACCAGGGCGGGGATATTATTTTGCCCGACGATACCAGCCAGATCATACGCCTTGCCGATCACCCCGACCTTAAAAATCAATTAGGCAACGACCTGGTAACCGCTAGCGGAACAACCTTGCTTGGCGCCGATAATAAAGCCGGTGTAGCCGAAATTATGGATGCCTGTTTCCAGTTGATTGAACACCCTGAAATAAAGCACGGTACTATAAAAATACTTTTTACGCCCGATGAAGAGATCGGCAGGGGAGTGGATAAGGCAGATATCGGGAAAATAGGCGCTTATGCTGCGTATACCATCGACGGCGAAAGTGCGGGTAATATGGAAAATGAAACCTTCTCGGCCGATGGCGCAAAATTGACCATCAGCGGCGTAAGCGCGCATCCCGGGTTTGCCAAAGGCAAAATGGAAAGCGCGATAAAAATTGCAGGACAGATCGTGGCGGCTTTGCCTTACGATTTATCACCCGAAGGCACCGAAAACATGCAGGGTTTTGTACACCCGGTGGGTATTGAAGGCCACGTGGAAACGGCTACGATAGATTTTATCGTCCGCGATTTTGATGACAGAAAACTGGAACATCATGCCAATGTGATCCGGAAGGTGGCCACTGATATTTTGAAAAATTTCCCGAATTCCTCCTTCGATCTGCAAACCAAACCACAGTACCGCAATATGAAAAGTATGCTGGATAAGCATCCCGAAATTGTTGAGTACGGCATGGAAGCCATCAAGCGCGCCGGTATGGAAGCTAAATTGTGCAGCATCCGTGGCGGTACGGATGGTTCAAGATTATCGTTTGTGGGCTTACCCTGCCCAAACATTTTCGCCGGCGAGCATGCCTTTCATAGCAAACAGGAGTGGGTGTCGGTACAGGACATGCAAAAAGCGGTGGAAACAATTTTGCATTTGTGCGTGATATGGGAAGAAAGGAGTTGATGTGCAGATGTGCAGATGTGCAGATGTGCGGATGTGCGGATGTGCGGATGTGCAGATGAGGAAAGGACTCACATTCAGCAATCGGCTCCCGATAGCTATCGGGACCGACTTCAGAAATAAGATAAATCCGAAATGGAAAATCCGAATTCCGAAATCATTCACTCAACAAATCATCCGTCAGCTTCTCAAATTCATCGACAAACTGGGTATAGTAAACGCCGGTACCCGGTCCGCTGAAACCGGTATGTATTTTGCGCACTTCGCCCTTTTTATCAATGATGATGGTGGTTGGGAAGCCTTTAAAATCAGCCAGCATGGGCAGGCTTTTCTCCGGGTCGCCGGCGCCGGGGGTGTAGCCCGTGATCAATAATGGGTACGGCACATTAAAGTGGTTTTTTAATTGCTGCAGCGTTTTTTGCGATTTGGCAAAATCAGTGGTACGTTCATAAGCGAGGCCAATCACTTCGACACCTTTTTTGTGATATTTTGGATAATAGCTGCTTACAAAAAAATGGGTTTCGTCCATACAATTAGGGCACCATGAGCCGAGTATTTGCACGATCACTACCTTGTTTTTAAAACGGGCGTCGGTTAATGATACCGGTTTACCATTAATATCCCGGAACGTGAACGCGATCTTTTTAGATCCCGGTTTTAAAGCCGTTAGTGAGTATGCGTCAGGGAGTTTTGCATTTGCATCTTTCACAGCGCTCCACTTGTCAAGCCCCGAAAGTCCCGAATGAAACTCCCCATTACTTAGCGTATGATCGTTATCGATCTTTGCCGTAAAAAGAAATGCATGCCCGCCGTCAAAACACGATAAAAAAAGATCGTGCCCGGTTACAGTGCCCTCCAGGTAGCGGTAATCGCCGCTGATGCTTAAAAATGTGCCTGTTATTTTGGCGCCGGTTTGTTTAAACTCCCCAACCAGTTTTTCCTCACCGGGCGTCCCCTGGCCAAAAGTAGCAGCCCACCTGCCCGATAAGTTAACCGATGGTGTTGCAGGCGCTTTCACAAACCGCCAGCTGGTGTTGGGTTCGGCGGTGAACGCCATTATTGCATCTTTATCACCTAAATGTTTAATCCATTGTCCTTTCAACCCTTTGCCGGCAAATTTCAACTTGAACTCCGAATTAAATAAAGGCATATGGATAAACACCGAATCGCCTTTGGTTTTGATATCCGTTACTTTAAAACGCTCGGCGCCATTTATAACGGCCAGATGATGATGGCCACCTGCCGTGCTTACTTCGAAATTAAAAGGCAGTTCATTGCCCGAAGATGTTTTCAACACGCCACGCCAGGTACCGGTGGTTAATTTGATTTGGGCCGATGCAACAGTAAAGAGAACAAAATATGCAAAGGCTGTTAAAGCGAACCTCAATTTCATAATAAAAAGTTAGATGGGATTATTTTTTTAAAGCTTTTTCGATGTTTTCCAACGTGGTTAGAAAACGCTCGTTAAAGTGGTTTAGCTGATCCTGGTTACTGGAAACACTGTCGTTTAATTGATCCAGTCCCATTAAAAAACGTTCATTATATCCTCGTTGCTCCTGATTAGATTGCTCCTGCCGCTCATTGAATTGCTCCTGCCGCTCATTGAATTGCTCCTGCCGCTCATTAAATTGTTGCTGCCGCTGATATTGCTGTCGTTGTTCACTGAATTCCTGGATCGAAATTTCAACGAAATTATTCAAACTTTCACGGGTTTGTTTTAAAATCTCGGTGTGTTCATCAAGTTTTTCTGAATGCTGGTCCTGTTTACGAAGCATTTCCGAAATAACAACCAAAAGATCTTTATCCGACATAACCCAAAGCTACAAAATTTTACAATTTATTTCAACGCTTCCCTTGATATGACAATTCTTTGAACTTCGGAGGTGCCTTCGTATATCTGCGTGATCTTGGCATCACGCATCAGCCTTTCCACGTGATATTCCTTCACAAAGCCATAGCCGCCGTGTATCTGCACGGCTTCAATAGTAGTGCGCATGGCCACTTCTGATGCATATAGCTTGGCCATCGCACTGGCCTGCCCGTAGGGGAGGCCCTGGTCCTTTAGCCACGCCGCTTTTAAGCAAAGTAAACGTGCGCATTCTATTTCAGTCGCCATATCTGCCAGCTTAAACTGAATGGCCTGTAGTTTGGAGATGGAGTTTCCAAATGCTTTTCGCTCCTTTGAATAATTCAATGCTAACTCGTAAGCGCCGGATGCGATGCCTAAGGCCTGCGATGCAATGCCGATGCGACCGCCGTCAAGGGTGGTCATCGCAAATTTGAACCCGAAGCCGTCTTCGCCAATCCTGTTCTCTTTCGGCACTTTTACGTCATTAAACATTAGCGAGTGGGTATCCGACCCGCGAATACCCAATTTATTTTCTTTCGCGCCAACAGTAAAACCCTCCATTCCGCGCTCCACGATCAGGGTGTTGATGCCATGCTGCCTTTGGTCGGGATAAGTTTTCGCCATCACAAGGTACGTCGAGGCGGAGTTGCCGTTAGTGATCCAGTTTTTTACGCCATTGAGCAGGTAATGGTCGCCCATGTCAACTGCGGTTGTTTTTTGTGCAATAGCGTCAGAGCCGGCCTCAGGTTCCGATAAACAAAAGGCGCCAATCTTTTCGCCGGTAGCCAGGGGTACCAGGTATTTTTGCTTTTGCTCCTCGGTGCCGAATTTTTCAAGCCCATAGCAAACCAAAGAATTATTTACCGAAACCACCACCGAGGCGGAAGCGTCGATCTTTGATAATTCTTCCATCACCAGCACATACGAAATGGCATCCAGGCCGGCTCCGCCGTAGTCAGGACTTACCATCATACCCAGGAAACCCAGCTCACCCATCTTTTTTACTTGTTCTGCGGGGAATTTTTGGTGTTCGTCGCGTTCAATTACGCCGGGCTTTAATTCAGTCAGCGCAAAATCACGCGCCGCCTGGCGTATCATTTCCTGTTCTTCGGTGAGCTCAAAATGCATAGGCTGTTATATCTGGCTGCAAAGGTAATATTATGCATGCATAGTAAAAAGGATCGAATGGTTGAATATTGCCCGGGATAACATTTGAGCCTGTATATCAACAAAAAACACATCATGCCGCGTAGCGGCTACCTATCTGTAGCAAAAAGGATCGAAGGGTTGAATATTGCCGTCATGCCGCCGGGGGGCTAAAAAAGGGTGCAAAAAAAAAGAGAGCCTTTTGCGAAGCTCCCTTTCCCCTAATTAATTTAAACTATTGATTAAACCCAAAACAAAGAACAAAAAACCTCAGCTTGGGCGTCTGAGAATTCAAA
>OLLK01000203.1_pt1 | contig 26772 bp, 20 predicted proteins | sample 1604531 | NCBI WGS metagenome assembly OLLK01 (sample SAMEA104055722, study PRJEB20765) | soil metagenome | isolation source: soil | reverse complement strand
GCTTCACCTGCGGGGAGTTACCCGGTAACGGCGAGCGGGGCATCAGCGGCGAACTATACGATCACGTATGTTGCGGGCACACTCACCGTAACGCCTGTCGGAATGAGTAAGTCTTTGGATGAATTTAGTGTGAATACCAATGTTCATGAGGAGGAACTTCGCGAGCAGCCTGTCGTTATGAGGGCGCTTTCGCCAAATGGTGATGGAGTGAATGATGTCCTGATCATTAAAGGTATTGAGCATTTCCCTGAAAATAAAATCAAGCTCTTTGACAGAGCCGGAACCATCATATTTCAAAAGGACAATTATGATAATCAGAGTGGTGTGTTTCAGGGACGAACCAGTGGAAAGGGATTGGTGGTTCCTGCAGGTACCTATTTTTACATATTGGAATATAAGGACGATGGCACTCTGAAACGGCAAACCGGTTATATCCTGATTAAATATTGATATTTTCCAATAGCGTAAGGCTCAAGCGAAAATGAGTAAAGCCCCTTTACACGCCATGTAAGGGGGCTTTTAACAAAATACAGCATCCGGCAAGCCAGGTCTAAATTGAGCTATTTCTGCTTTGCCACCATCCGGCGGACCACCAGAAGCCGCTTACCAATATTGGAAATATGAAGCATCTGGCGTGTTTCAGGAAAATGGTTAACCCGGCAATCCGGCCGGAATCAATACATCGTGACCCCTTTGGAAAATTTCAACTAAAATTGACCGGGTCGAAAAGTAGTTTCTGACCGGTCATGAACTTGCCGTGCTGGAAAGTAAGGAAATTCATCTACCGCGATTGCCGATGGTCGGGGAAATCTTTGTCTTTTGCTATTGTACAGGGCTGGCGTTCGTGGATGTTTCCAATTTGAAACCAGCGAATATATACAAAGAAGAAGACGGAGGCCTTTCGATCAAAACATAAAGGCAGAAAACTTCGATTCCGGCGAATGTTCCAGTTTTAAAACAGGCCCGACGTGCCTTGAAGCAATTAGTTCATCAAAAAAATGGAACGAGAGAGCCGGTGGGTTTCAAATTAAAAACTCCGGCAATTGATGAATCGGTTAAGGTGTCGCAATTTGCGACACCTTAGTTTGCAAACAGGATTTGAAGCCGGCTTAAGTAAGTGGTATCGCCATTTGCCATACTATACTTTCGTTTTTGAGCTGACGGCACAAAATTCAGGAAGTGCCTTCAAATTCATTCCGGGCAGCCGTCGGCGATCCATTGCTGAAACAGTTGAATTTGGCCGGTTGTCAGGGGGGGGAACGGCGGTGGCGGCATCTGGTTAGTAGATATCTGTCCGTAAATGATGTCCGCATTTGCTTTTACGTCTTCATATTTTGAAAGGTCAAGCCGCCATATCATCTGTGCCTTCCATTTAAAGATAATCGGAAGGATGTCGTCATTAAAGGTAACTGCCATAAGATTTGGATTAAAATGGTGATCAAATAGTTAATTAAAAATGGCGGAAGCAAGGACTTTCCATACTTTTCCGCTTTCTTTTTTTGCGTCAACGCCGCGTTCGCTCATTTCGAATACGCCGAAGTCGACGATCCATACCGAATCATCGGTTGCATTATATTTCACATCGATCGGTCGGTCCAGGTCCAGGTCAGGCAGCGGGTGATTTGACCAGTTGTGCGGGTCAATTCTTGAAATATTGCGGCCCGACTTAAACCCTGCAGGCGCCGTCATTGGCTTTTCGTCCCCAAATAGCGCCAGGATGATATGCCCCGGATATTTTGGATGGGTGGATGGCAAGACATCAAACTTCGTCGCTGCGCTATTGGCCGGCAGTTTGAGCAATGGTTTTTCCGGAGGCGGCAGCTCCTCATGATGGGCAAGTACGAAGTCCGGCGCTGCGCCGCGTGACGGCAGAAATCGCTGGTCTGTTACGGGGATGCCCCCGATATAGTCAGGCCAGCCATACCAGGCGCCTTGTTTGATCTCGAACAGCAGCTCCGGGACGTGGCCGATGGGCCGGCTGCCGCGATCATCCGAACCCTGGTCTGTCGCGATCAGGCGCCCATCCGGCAGAAAGGCCAGCCCGTAGGCATTTCGTATCCCCCAGGCGACCAGTTCCAGCCCGCTGCCATCGGGATTGCAGCGCATTATGGAGGCGGTGCAGGGCAACGCCGGCGCCAGCCGGGTTCCTGGTGGGTGGACGCTGCCAAACGGGGCGAACGCCCCCGTTAAAGCTCGTGCGTCTTTTTGGGCGGAAAGAGGATCGGGTGTTTCAAAAGCCTGGCCGACAAGCGTAACCGGATAACCCGGAATGTCGCAGTTGTGTGGCAAATGACCCAGCCACCCCAGCTGGTAGGCATCGAGGCCGATCACCCCGAGGTTAGTAAGGGCGCCCTGGCTGAAATAAAGTTTTCCGTCCTGTCCCACAGCCACCATATTTGTATGGTAATTACCCATACCAGGCAGGCCGTCCAGGATAATAGCGATGGAGCCGTCAGGATATAACTTGCTGATCCGGCCCGGATAGCCGCCTTCTGAAACAATTATACCGTCCTCATGCCAGCACAGCCCATTGACCGGCTGCCTCAGACCATCGGCCAAGAGCTGTTTTTGACCGTCAGGGCCCAGGCGGAACACCCTTCCGCCTCCCGGCGCTCCGTCCCACGGTAATCCTGATTCGGCGACATAGGCGGTCCCGCCCGTGTCAAAACAGATACTTGTCGGAAACGAAAATCCGTCTGCTACCAGCACTTTTTTTATGTTTGAATCTAAAGGCATATCGATCATTTGATATATAAAAAAACAGAGAGCCCGATCAGGTAAATGCCGCTGACGATCTCAATTTTCATAGGGATAAGCGCCCGTACTTTCTTGCCGATCACCAGCCCGATCAGGCACATCAACCCGGAGCATAGCGCGACGATCATGGTCGCCGGCACCACCGGATACCCTGCTGTGCCTAGTCCCAGGCCCGCAAATAAGTTATCAATGCTCATCAACAGCGGTAATCCCAGCCGCAACCATCTGCTGTTTGCCAGCTCCGGGAGCAGGTTTTGATTTTCGTTACCGGTTAGTTCCTGAACAAGTATGTATATACCCAAAACAAGAATTATGGCCGGCCCGAGCAGGTGTGCGACGTCTTCGAACCGCGTGCTGAGCTTATGGCCAATCAGCAGTCCAGCAAGGGTCATCAGGGCATCGAAGAACATAAAAGGTGCGACCAGCGCCCACCTGCGCTTTCGTTCCAGGCCCATCAGCCCGACCGCTGATGACACCTGCAGATCATCCAATCCGCCGACAATTCCCAGTATAAAAACTGCTATCATTTTATCCGGCTTGGGTTGTCTTCAGCCCGTAGATATTCAGCACACCGCCGTTGAGCCCGGCGATCAGCGCGCCTGCTACGACATAACTGCCCCAAATTGCAGGCCCCATGCAATAACCGTAGCCCCCGTTAAAACCGAGGGTCTGGTTACCCATTGTGTCTGACCAGAGGAGGGTGCCGTCGGTCACTTTATAGGCATAGATCCCTACATTCGACGTCGATACAAAAACCACATCGTTTACTACTGCCGGGGAGCTAAGCCCGCTTTCACCTGGGTTTGTGTACATTGACGCTCCTACATTTTTATACCTTGGAGGGTTTGCGCTGTCCTTAGGCCATGCATCCTGGAGCGTGTCCCATTTCACCGCTTTCATAAACGGAGTGGTGTTGTAGTCGATGCCGGGTGCTGCGTTGTGGTAATTGGGCCCGCCGATGCCTATGAACAAGGTTCCGGTTACCGGATCTACGGCTGCTGTGTTAAACGGCCCGAAATAATTTTCACCCCAATTTGCATTAGAAACCTTATTGCTGATGATGGGATTGATCTCGTTTGCACGGCTGACCGGCGGATGTGGATCGATCTCGGCGACTTGCGTCCCGTTATTATTGCGTGGCAACAGTGATACCGCCTGGATCAGTTTCAGGGTTTTGGCGTCACAGATCATAAAGCCGCCATTCTTGCAGCCAACACCCACCACTTTGCGCGCGGGATTGCCCCCTGCCGCCGGGATTGTATATATCGTACACGCGCTGCCGATATCGACGTCCAGATCAGTTGGACGGTACGCTGTGCTGGCAGGCATTTGGGTAAAGTTTACAAATTTGCCGGTCGCGGCATGAAGGGCCAGAACGCCCGAGGACCAGCCGATTGAAGGCAGCCCCCTATCAATTTCCGCGTCCATTGGGGATGCCGGCTGTCCGGTTGATGCATAGATGTAGCCCGTGGTCTCATCGTATGCGATTGCGGACCAAACAGAACAGCCGAATGTTAAGATCGGGCCGTTATAAGCGGTGAATGGCGGCGGAACGTTTCCCAGCAGCAGGGGGTTGGGGATGGAGTTCACCGGGTTAGGCTGGCCTTCGACGAACTGGTTGGTACAATAGATCCATACGACGTTGCCGGTCGCCCCGTCGAGACAGTAGATAAAACTGCACAGGTAGGGGTTCTCTCCCTCTCCGACGCCCACGAATACGCGTGTAACGGTCGCGCCGCCTACCGTCATATTCACGACCAGGGGGCTTGACCAGCCTGCGGCTGGCGGATATCCTTCCGACATTCCGGCGGTATTTGTTACCGGCTGGTTATGATCAGGATCCCCATAACGGAGATCGGTCACCCACACTTTGGTGAGGTCGGACTGGTTAAGACAGTACAGCTTGGCATCAAATCCGATAAAATAGACAAAACCGTTGATGACGGTTGGGGTGCAGCCCATGCCGGTAAATCCGTGGGAATCGCGGTCGTTGACGTCGATTGGCCATGTAAAATCATTCACCAGGCTTCCATCGTTGATGTCGTATTTCTGCAGGGAGCCGCCTATAGAGCCTGGCGCCCCGTGGCTGTTGGCCAGGCCAACATAGATATACCCGTCTACGATAGCGGGGACAGATAGGATCGATCCATTTGTGGAAATGCTTTTTATCAAGCCAAATCCGGCAGGCGCCACTGTGCCGCTGTTGAGTGGACTTCCCGCGCCGGCATTACCGCCATGGCCATATCCGGCGTGGTACATGAACCAGTTTTGCGGATTTTTGGAATTACCCGGTTTTTTTTCAGTTTTCATAAGCTAAGTTTAGTGTGCGCGTAATTGAAGTGACCAGCTAAAGTCGGTAATGGAGCGGTAGTGACAGCTCATGCAGGCGTTTCCGCCGGCTCCGACAGCGTCGCCGGGACTTTGAAAATATGTTTCGAGCGTGGTATTAACGCAGTTATTTGCCGGGAATGCAGCACCGCAATCCTGGGGATAAATGCCATTATTGACGGATTGTTTAAATTGTCCTGCATTGGCAGGCCATTGGGTGATCACGAGCTGGTAGTAACGCAGCCATGTTTTTCCCACGGCGGCCTGGTAAAGCTTATTGATGTCTACGGTGCCTGCGCCCGCAGGTGTCACCGGTATTGCATTAAGGCGGTTGACCTGTACGGGTACTCTTTTTTGTTGATCGGCGATCAGCGCGCTGGATCGCGGTTTGTCGGCGTAGCCGTGCTGCCCGGTGCCAGGGTGCTGCGTTCCATTGTTAAACGAATAGGGCGCTTTCGCATTCGGCGCGCCGGGTACATTATCCACTTGTTCAAAAGAGGACCATACCCACTCGGAGAACTGGTCGACCTTTTGGGCAATATGCAGGCCAACCAGGCCCATGCGCTGCTGGTGGCAGGTGTTAGACACCGGGTCGAACACGAGCCCGTCCAGGATATAATACCGACCGGGGTCATCGGCTGCTGTCAGCACTTTCCATGCGGCTTTTACCATAATAGCCCCTTGTGTGGCGGAGTTACTGATAGGCATAGCCAGGGTATCGCCATGTTGCTTCATATAGGTTAGCAGGTTCTTATTGAGATAGAGCCCGTTGTTCACCACAAAGTTATACTGCACTTTGTTATAGCGCATCTCAAAGAGCGCATAGTTCTTATGCTGGTCGACCAGGGGTACTGACAAAGACTCATTTCCTTCACCGGGCAGCATGCCCATGGCGCTTTTCGCCGTTCCAAAAACATGGTTGACGATTTGGCCGGTTTTGCAGATATTATTGGGGTCTGTCCATACATTCCAGGGTGATGGGGTGTTGGCGCCCTGGCCGAAAAGATCCCACTGGTCTTTATAACTTGACCAGACGACCGCTGTCGAGTCGTTCATGCCAAGGAAAGTTTTGGCGTCGTTAGGGTTCAGGGGCACGCCGCGATGTGCCGGGTCTGCGGGCCAGCAGAGGGCGATGAATGTCTGCCAGCTAAAGCGGTCGAATGCGGGACGGTTATTCACCGGCTGCGGGTCGGGATGGGGGATGTAAACTTCTGTCGGGACATTGCCGGACAACACCGGCTGTATTGCCGTATCCGCTGCAGCGGACAGGCTTTTTGCTGTTGACTTCCTGCCGGCGCCGGTCAGGCTAAGGTTCAGTGCAACGAATAGCAGGAACGCGGCGGCGATGGCTGAACGAATAATTCGGGGTCTGTATTTTTTTGACATGGCATAGGATTTTGTTTATGAATGAGCAAATAATAATTTAATATTATATATCCTTTGGCGGCAGTACATCCGAGCGGATAAATCCGGCTTTCAGGCTGAAGATTTCCAGGGAACTATACGGCTCTGTCTTTTTACCGTTATAGAGAAAAAGCTCCGGAGCCTTTTTTAAAAAGGCCTGGAAGGCGATGCCGTTGATGTGGGCGATGAATGCCTCCCTGTTTTGATAGATTTCGTAAAAGACCACCTGGCATGCGGGCGGTGTGGGCAGGCTGGCTTGGCTGAGGTCCGGCCGGTGCACGAGGTAGGCCAGCGTATGCGGTTCGGTGAGTTCCACAGCGGCAGCGAGCTCATCTAAAGCGGCGGCGGCCATAATTTCTTTTCCTGGTAAAATGCTCCAAACGGAGATGAGTGGGTACATGACAGTGGGTTTAAGTTGTGCTAAATGTATGAATTATTTTGAAAGTTCCTATAGTTTATTGTAATTATTTAGATAATATTCTCCCTGATGACCAGCAAGTTATTGTCCGGGTCGGCAAAGAAGGCAAAGCAGTCAGTATAACCTTCATCTGAGGTGTTTTTGACCACATCGCTGACCGGTATCCCGCATTCCATCAGCCATGCGCGGGTTATTGCGATATCTGTCACGAGGAAGGTCGGTGCGGTCCCCGGCGGCGGGTTATTGAGGTCCGGCGCAGGAAGGGGCGCTTCAATATCCTTGAACAAACCGAAGGAAATGTTTCCCCTCAGGCCCGGCGGGTTGAGCTGTACATAAGAGAATGTTCCATAAACGCCGCCAGCGTTCAGGGTATAGCGGTCATCGACCGTCCAGCCAAACAGGCCGGTATAGAAGTCGAGCGAATCTTCGATGTTGCTGGCGGACAGCTTTATGACGATTGCCCCTGCGTCGAGCGTTTTTATGGTATCCATTTTCTTATCAGCAGTTAGGATTGAAAAATTGTATCCAGTATATATTTATAAACTGATGTGGCTTGGATGTGACCCGGTGCCGGCCTGGGCCCTATGAGGACAGGTTTATCGCGGTCCTCAGCGCCGGTGAGGCCATGAGAGCCTTTTACCAGTCCGGCGTCTAGAGGGATGACGTCCATCAAAGTACGAAAACCTATTTTTTTGCGTATCAGTTTGGACACGATCCGTGGCATCATGAATTTTTTATGGGGGTCAAAAAACAATTCTGCGGGGTCATAACCGGGTTTGCGGTGGATTTCCACGGTGCGGGCAAAATCCGGCGCCTGTGCGTCATTGAGCCAGTAGTAATAGCTGAACCAGCGGTCCTGTTCTGCCAGTGCTACCAGTTCTCCTGTCCGTTCATGATCGACCCGGGCGGCGCGTTTGCCGTTGTCATCCAGAACGGAGGCTATTCCCGGCACGGATTCGAGGATCCTTTTTACCACAGTGGTATCTTTGCTATTCCGGACGTAAATATGGGCTATCTGGTGATCTGCGAGGGCGAAAGCCCTGGAATTTCCGGCGTCGAGCAATTCTTTTCCATTTTCTTCCCGTACTTCGATATAGCCGTTGTTCCGCAACACCCGGTTGATATGTACCGGGGCTGTAACCCTGGTGATGCCATATTCCGAAAGCACGATGGGCTGTACTCCCTTTGCCTCGAAATACCGGACCAGGTCGCTGCATAATTTGTCGACGTCCAGCAGGTCTTTGGCGATCTGCGGTGCTCCCGGCGCGTATTGCTGGCAGCAGTAATCCAGGTGGGGGAGGTAGACTAGCATCAATGTTGGGTCATGCCAGTCGTGCACTAGTTTTGCCGCATCGGCGATCCATTTACTGGATCGTATCGAAGTTTTTGGCCCCCAGAAGTCAAACAGCGGAAAGGTGCCGATTTGCTGCTGCAGGCGGTCGCGTAACGCCGCGGGATGGCTATAGCAGTCCGGCTTCTTTTGCCCGTCTGCCCGGTACTGTGGCCTAGGCGTTACCGAGTAGTCGGCATTTGAATACATGTTATACCACCAGAACATATTGGCGCTGGTAAAGGCCGGGTTGATTATTTTAGCGGCATCCCATATTTGCGGCGATGCGACCAGGTGGTTGGACTGCTTCCACATTTTTACTTCGGCTTCGCCCCGGTCGTACCAGCCATTGCCGACGATGCCATGTTCTGCGGGCCATTTCCCGGTGAGGTAGGTAGCCTGAGCGGTGCAGGTCAGCGCCGGTAATACGGGTTCGATCACGCTGAGCCCGCCTTGATGCGCGCGCCACTCGTTTAAAAATAGGCCCCGCGTCCCGAGTAATGCGCTGGTCAGTCCGACCACATTGATAACCGCTGTTTTTTGCATATTATTTTATTTAATCATTTCGGACCGGCCAGGCTATCCAATACCCATTGCAACTCCCGTTCGATTGACCGGGTCATGCCGGTACGCAATTCCCCGGGCAATACGTCCCAAGTGTAGGTTTCTACCTCAAGATGCGCAGTAAATGGCGTGGTTCGCCATAATTGCAGGACGTCAGATATCTCGTCCTGCGTTGAGGTCAACAGCCGGAACCCGGGTGTAAAGACGGGCACATGAAAATGGGTGCGTATTTCTTCAAAATCCGGGCGCCCCATTGCGCGGATGCCCTCACCCAGGTCGCGGTACCGGTGCAGCTCGCCGTCCCTGGTCTTTACCACCGCCTGGTGCAGGTAAACCGGTTCGTCAAATGTCTCGAGGCAGGCTTGCTGCGTGTTTACCGGAACGTTGCTGCCGGCGCTGCATTTCAGCGCAGCGCTGATCTGTATCTTACCTGTCAGCAGGCCATGCCGGGCAAGGGATTCGATCACGTCTTGTGGTTTTTCAAAGCCTACGGCGAAATGGCATACATCATAGCATAGTTGTATATGCAGCCGGATATGGTCCTGCGCTTCTGCAGCGGTCACCCCCAAATCTTTTGCAAGCTGTATTGCCCCGTCCTCCAGGAGGTGATCCCTGAAAAATGTGATGTACTCCTCGCAGGTTTCCAGCATGCCGTCCGGTTCCGGCTCGATGTCCAGGTGCATGCAGCAGCCGGATTCCTGTTTAATCCTGACCAGGTAGGCGACGAGTGTTACCATATGTTGCATGCTTGTTTGCCTGACACTTTCTCTTGCCGCCCCGGCGTTATGCCAGTATTTATAGGACAGGGGCGAGGTTGACACCCCGCCTTCCATTCCCCCGGGCAGCAGCGCGGCGAGGATCGTGAATAGTCTTTTTGTATAAGCGAGACGTTCCGGAGTCGTCCAGTCCGGTGTGTGAACCTGGTCTTTAACTTTACTTCCGTGGAAGTTGCCGTAGGGGAAACCGTTCATGGTGAACACGTAGAGCCCGTTCTGCTCCAGCCAGTTGCTGAACGCCTTCAGCCTGTCTTCCTCAAGCAGTTCGACCGATGCGCGGTTAGACAGGCGCAGGCCGATCCCAAAGGGGGCTTGCGGCGAAAGTACGTGTTTTAATGGCGGGCAGTGCTCCTGCAAGCTTTTAAAGACCTCCTGCCAGGACTCGCCTGCGTGAATATTGGTGCAGTAGCCCAGATGCCCCTGATTTATGATCCTCATAGTTCTGAAAGTATAGACCGTTCGACCAGGTATACCAGTTTGATGGCTTCACCGACTTTTGCTGTTTCCATCTCATGCACTTCAACGCCGTTGCCTATTCCCTGGAGCAGGGTAATGGTCAGCAGCCCGCCCAGGTGTTCCCGGAACTCTTCTATGCCCTGCAGCAATTCCATCTGCCGTGTTTCCATGACCTGGTGGGTGATCCTAAAACCGATTGCCAGTAGCAGTTGCAATATTCTTTCCAGGTCTGCGGCTGATAACCTCGCGGATAAGAAAGAATAGGCTGCGTCGATCCCAATCCCGATGGCAACGGCTTCTCCATGTGTGACGCTGTAGGCGCTGAGCTGTTCCAGTTTATGGGCTGACCAATGGCCAAAGTCCAGTGGCCGGGAAGATCCTTTCTCAAAGGGGTCCCCCCCGGAGCAGATGTGAGCGGTATGCAGGGCTGCGCAGCGGTAGATGAGTTCTTCGGTTACCCGCCTGTTGCCAACTTTCAGGGCGCCGATATTAGTTTCGATCCATGTAAAAAAGTCCGGGTCCCGGATCAGCGCTACCTTGATCGCCTCGGCGATCCCGGAACGCCGGTCACGCGGGCTGAGCATCTCCAGAAAATCGGAATCGTTGATCACTGCATATGGGGTTGCGAAGGTGCCCAAAAAGTTCTTTTTCCCGAAGCAGTTGATGCTATTTTTTACGCCAACGCCAGAATCGTTCTGCGCCAATACGGTGGTGGGTAAACGAATCAGCCGTACTCCGCGATGCGCGATGGCCGCAGCATAGCCAGCTGCGTCCAGCAAGGCCCCGCCGCCGATAGCGATCAGGAAGGAATGCCGGTCGATCCTGCTGTTATTGAGCAAGTTTAAAATATCCTCAATATATCCGGGATTATTTTTGACTGCTTCGCCGCCTGGTAATACGATGATATTCCTGTTTTCCGGTGCAAAGCCATGGGCGCTGAGGTAATCAGCGGCCTCGTGCGGTAATCCCGGGCGTCCCTGTAACAGTCCGCCATCGATCACGACTGCAACTTTGGGATGATATGTTGCATTTTCCCTTGTCAAGGCGTTGAACAGGGTGAGGTTAGAAGGCAGCAACACGGCGCGTGTAAATTCCACGGTGTATTCGAACGTCAGTGACAGTTTGTTATGTATGGTTTTTGCTTCAAACATGGTACTCAGGTTACTTTAAATTTTTTAGCCAGCAGTAGGGAAAGCGGTAACAGCAGAATGACTGGCAAAGCCCACATCCAGCCTGCAAAGCCGCCGACATAGGCGGCATTCAGCACGATCAGGGAAAGAACCCCGGTCTTTACCGCTATGCGTATCGCTTGCGGCCGGTTATCGCTGATCGCACGAATTTTCGCCCAGCCGTTCATTATGTACCACAGCGCAAGAAATGGAAGGGAGTGGTCTACGCTGATGCCGCAGTAGCGGCCCAATACCAGGAACAGCGCAACGACGAGGGTATCCATGGCGATAGCCAGCCCGATAGAGGCGCGGTTATTTCCGGTCACCTCGCCTGCTGCTGTCAGCGTCACGGCCGCGATAAACAGGACGGGGATCAGGCCCATATAATAATGCGTGCTGACCGCAGAAAAAGATATGCTCATCCCCAGTAATAGGTTTAAGCCGCGGCATAGCCCCATGTTCAGCGGCCCCGTCACCGGATGATGCTTGCTTATCTTATCGTACAGTAGTGCCAGCGCGGCGATTGACAAGGCCAGGCAGCCACTTAAAGCAGACACAAAAAAAGCAGACGTAATCCCGGCCAAAAACAGCAGTGTGCCGAGAATCCATGCCGCCCGGATGCTGACCAAAGCTCTTGGCAGAATCCGTTCAGGCCGGTCGATGCGGTCTTCTGCCACATCGAATATATCATTGAATACGATGCCGCCGGCATAAAGCCCTGTTGTGGCAAAGATCAGCAAGGCGGCGTTCACTATTGGGGGACCAAGGCCGGCAATGGCCATTCCCGCGAGGATATCGGATATGGCGGTTACAATATTTGCCGGCCTGACCAGCGTTAGGATATCATGTAATTTCACAGGCGCTTAGTTTTCGACAATTACGTTCGGAAATATCACTTCGCCGGCATCCTGCCCGCGCAGTACGCTGCTGCCGTCGAAAAGCGCTGATCGGTCCACTTTCATCTCTGAGTTCCAGTGATCTTCCTTCATCTGCCCGCTTTGGCTGTAGGCGCTTAGGGCGTTCTGGTAACAGGTAAGCCGGACGGATTCTGCGCTGACCCCGCGCTGCAGCATCAGGCCGGCTGTTTTCGGTACCGCAAGGGGGTCGCTGACGCCCCAGTCCGCCGAGCTGTCGACGATGATCCGTTCCGGGCCATATTGTTTGACGATGTCTACCATTCGTTCGCTGCCCATTTTTGTTTGGGGGTAAATTGTGAAAGCCGTCCAATAGCCGCGATCCAGCACGTGTTTCACTGTCTCCTCGTTGTTATGATCAATGACCACCAGGTGCGGCGCCACGCCGTGTTCTTCCAGTACGTCCATACTGCGCAGCGTGCCATTTTTTTTATCCCGGTGCGGGGTATGGACCAATATTGGCAGCCCGAAGGTTTTTGCGACCTCTATCTGCAGGCGAAAATATTTGTCCTCTGTGGGCGTCTGGTCGTCGTAGCCGATCTCGCCTATGGCGACTACCCCTTCTTTGCCCGCGAACATCGGCAGGAGCGTCATGACCCGCTCCGCGAGCGCCTCATTGTTGGCTTCTTTTGAGTTCAGACCCATTGTGCAGTAGTGACGGATGCCGAACTGTGATGCCCGGAATCTTTCCCACCCGATCAGGGTGCTGAAATAGTCTTTAAATGTGCCGGCGTCTGTCCGGGGCTGCCCCAGCCAAAAAGCGGGTTCAATTACGGCCACGATGCCTGCGGCGCGCATGGCCTGGTAGTCGTCAGTGGTCCTGGAGACCATGTGAATGTGAGGGTCGATGAAATACATATGCAGTTTAATTTTAGCGTATTAATTGATGTGTTCTGCTGCAAGTGCAGCTGTTGCGGCTATGCGCTCAGCGTCATCTGCCGAAGCCGCAGCTTTTTGCAGGTTTGCACGTATGGCGTCGTTGACAAAGCCCGGCATCAGCTGCCAGATTTCAGCAGTGATCGTTCGCCCGGCAGACCAGCGTTCCCGGATATAATCGTGCAGGATGAGCGCCAGTTTCTGGTTTTTGCGTTCCGGCAGGCCGTATATGTCGGCCAGCGGTCTGCCCATAAAGATCGCTTTGAGCACCATCTGGTTCCAGGCGGGTTCAGTTAAATACCTTGCCGGGTAGGGGTTAAAAAGTGCAATTGCGTCAAAAACCGCCGTTATATTGGTACGCAGGCCCTCTGTGACACGGGGCACAAAATCGCCCGCATTGTCCAGGAAATACAGTCCCCGGTACAGGATCACCTGTTCTTTGATGTCAGCCATTTCAAAGGTCATGTTCAGGATATCCGCATTCCGTTCTAGGGGCAGTTTCAGCATCAGTAAGAGGCGGCAGAATTGCTGAAGGTCGAATGTATATTTCAGTTCAGCTGTTACTGTTAAGTCGCCTCCCGGGGCGAATGGTGGTACGCGGCTGAACAGCCGCTGAAAGCCGGCTGCGGCCCCGGCTTCGTCCAGGGAAAGGATGTTTGATTCGATCCATACGCCCGCATCTTCCGGCAGCTGGCCTGTAACCAGTGCCGCCAATGCCGCTGCCTTGTCAGTGTTGGTGTGATTAGTCATGCCGTTAATTGTATTGGAGCGGTTCTGTTTTGACAATTGACGGGTCTGCCTGGACTTTGCCGGCAAAGGTTAACCTGGGAGTGTTTAAGCAGGACATCGTTTGTGAACAAGGGTTTGAGGATTAAAATTTATTGGACTGCAATCGGTACAAATGCCACCGAAGCAATCCGACTTTTGTGAAATATGGCCCGGATATTTCGTAAAATTAGTAGAAATGCCGGTAATTCAAAATTATTTTCTGAAATAAAACTGGTTGCGTGCAACTGGTCAATTTCGGATTGATACGCCAGGGCGAATTAATGGTTTCAGATGTATATTTCGTTGGACACTGACGGAACAAGCAGTATGAGCCCAGGCAAAGTCCATTAAAATAAATATGCATTTTACTTGGTTTTGTCGGACAACTAATTCTACCTTTACGATAGCATAACGTTTGATCGAAAGCGTTGTGCCGCAAATCCTAAAAATTATTACAATGTCTTATTTAAACACACCATCGTTAGTTTTTACCGGTGATTTTATGGCCGATACGTCCACGGTTAACAATGACGTGCGTCATTACGAAAACGCCTCTTTTGAGCCCTATTTCCAGGAGCCAACGGATCCCGGCAACCCGAAGATCATGAACGGCTGGTGGAACCCGAACGGGGGCTCTGTCTTTAATTTTCAAAACTGTTCGGTGCAGCAGATCAGCTTTCCGGACGGCAGCGTTCAACATGTTGCCGGCGGTACGGACGTTGTGCTGGGTAAGCTGGTAGGCGGACCTGCGGGGCGCGGCACCGGGAAAATGATCGACATGGACCCCCAGTGGCAGATGTCTTCACAGCTATGGTCTGTGAGCCTGCGTATCTACTCGTCAGACAATGAACTGCTGTTATCAGGTGATGTCGCCGTGAGCGGCTTTCGTGACCTGCAAAACCGCCAAACGGACGGCGGTAAGGCCAATGGGCAACCCATGGGCGGCGGCTGGACCTCGGTACTGACGAACGTGGTCTGGGGTGAGCGGGTGTCCGGTTCGCCGTTCCTGTCGGCATTGAAGGAAACCACGCAAGGCAATACCCTCAGTATCCAGCTTAATATGTTCGGTTTTTATTACAGCCACAACGACGGCCGTTTTACGATGGGAAAGATGATCGGGGTTATCGGGCCCTGGTTCGCTGATGAGCCTAAAACATTTGCGCCCAACCGAAGGCTTTATGGCGTAATGGACTGGGGAGGAGGAAACATATATATGCAATACTCAAATTTTCTGGTTGATGCACAACACAGCAGCTTAAACGTCGACCTGGGTGGCAGCTTTCCGATCGCAGACAGTATGGGTACGATAACGGATACAACGCAGTACTATCTGGGGATTTTGCATGGGGCCTCCGACTTTACACCGTCAGGGAACGACTGGGACCCTTGTTATCTGAATGCGGCGGACTTTTCACTTATCGGAAAGATCAGCTATACCACGGGCAATAGCAAATGGCTGGACTCGACGGGTGGTATGGTGTCGTTTAAGCTGACGGGTGCCCAGTTACAGCTTATTGCTGATCACCAGCTTGTCCTGGTCAGCCCGTCGAATCAAAAACCAGGTCAATATGTAATGGTATCACGCGAAGCTATTGACGGTTACAATTTCAGGGCTGATAATCACAATGAACGCCTTGAAAACGGCCAGGTCGTTAATATTGATCTTTACGCGCGGCAATGGGGCAAGCCGCTGGCAGGGAATGAGTTTACTTTTGCGATCCAGCCGCAGACGCAGGCATTTTTCGGGGGGCAGCAGTCCGGGGCGCACGCGCCGACTGCTGCTGTCCCATTTATTAACATACCGGCGGACGGACTGTCGCTGGCGGCATCGGCCAGTACTGATGCGGGCGGAAAATGCTCCCTGCCGATAACGGGTAATCGTATTGGTCAGCCGAGGGTCTACGTCGACGGCCAGATGTACTATATTACTTACCTGCTCAACGGGCAGCAGCCGGATGCAGCGGTATATGCAATGGATGCGATCTATATCAACCTTCGCAGCTATTCCGAGGTGCCTGAAGCACCAACCTGGGATGATGTCTCCGGTGTGCTCACTCAATTCGGCAACGTATATCCCCTGATGAGCAAGTACGTCGTCAACCTGGGTTCAGCCGAGGCGGTGCTCACAAAAAAAGAGATATTGCTTTATGCTTTTACCCGGGACATCAATGATCCGTTCTATATGCCGGTCACCCGCGATCTGTCGGAGGCGATGCGGCAGACGATCGTTAAATGGCTCAATCATCCTTTGCCGGGAAGAGCGCATGTTGAAGCCGAAGCGGTGTCCAAAAAGGCCAGCCACGCTGCAGATACCGTTGAATCCGAGGAAATTAAAAAAGTAAGGCGCCTGACTGAAGCCAAAAACGGCGCCATGCGATTTAAAGCGCTGAGCGGTAATCCCTTCGAAAATCTTTGACCGAAACCCATAATTCAAAAGACATGATCAAATTAGACAAGAAATATATTGAGGCTGTTGAAAATGCCGGCTCCCTGGAAGACCTTTTCCCACTGCTGCAAAATGCCATCAAGCTCGAGCACGCCACTATTCCAACGTATTTGTCCGCTATGATGTCCATCAAGCCGGGGACGAACGAGTCGATAGCTGCCATTTTTCAATCCATCGTTGTTGAAGAAATGCTGCATTTGTCCATCGCATGCAATATCCTGAATGCGATCGGCGGCGCGCCGGAAATCAATGTACCCGGCTTTATTCCCACGTATCCGGGTCCGCTGCCGATGGGCATTGACCACGACCTCACCGTGCAACTGGTGCCCTTATCGTTGAGCGCTGTTCACGATATTTATATGGCTATCGAGGAGCCGGAAGACCCGATCATTTTCCCTATAAAAATAAGCGCCTTTTTAGAGGCCACTGAAGCGACCTATGCGACTATCGGGTTATTTTACCGGGCCGTCCAGGCGCAGTTATTGCTGCTTGCTCCCGACAAATTACCGGGCGACCCCGCACGGCAAATGACCCAGCTATTCCCGCCTGACCAGTTGTTCCCTATCCTTACCCGGCAGGATGCGATCAATGCGATCAATATCATTGTCGAACAAGGCGAAGGTACCACCAAGAAGCCGACTGATCAGCAGGGCGAGCTGGCGCACTATTACCGTTTTGCTGAAGTTTTTAACGGCAAGCAACTTGTTCCGGACAAAAGTGAACCCAAGGGTTATTCTTATAGCGGCGCCCCTATTGTCCTGGATACCGCCGGTGTGTTTAATATGAAACCCAATACGAAGATGGCGGACCTGGCTGCGGGGTCAGAGGCATGGAATGCGGCTTCCGAATTCAACCAGGCTTATTCCCGATTGCTTAATGTTTTGCATGCGACATTTAACGGCAAGCCAAACCTGATTGCCAGCACGCTGGGGATGATGTACGACATTAAACTCTATGGAGAGAAGCTGGCGGCAATGCCCTTTCCGGGAAAAGCGGGTGTGACTGTCGGCCCTCCGTTCGAGTTTGTGCAAGTTTTGCCATAGAAAACAACAGCCCGGCAGGTGCGAAGGGGCCGGCAGGAGGCTGCCTGTGTGAGCGGTATCCGGTTTTAATTTCAGAGGCTTATCTTGCAAGATGATTGCAAGTCAAGCGTTAGTTGCCGGGCGGCCTGTTTCGCAGGGGAGCGGAGAAAGTGGCTGACCGGCGCGCCGGGCCGCGTGTCAAGTCCCTGCCCAGGCATGTAAACGTCAATCTTAACGATATGCAGCACGCGGTCCCGGTCAAGCGCCCGGTACCGACCAAAAACGATCGGGCAGGGGGACTGACAGGGTTGCGGTACGGGACCCCGGCTAGGGCTTGATCAACAATTCGACGGCGGTTTTAAACTTCGGATCGGCGTGCCTGTTATTTTCGACATACTGCTGCAGCTGGTGGTTCATAAAAATAGCACCGTAGCCAAAGAACAGCTGTTCGCTGAAAACGCTGCTGTTGTTGCGCAGCGTCTTGCCGTATTTTTTGAGGCACCTGGCGGTTTCTTGTGCCAGTTCAAGCCAGAGATCAGCAGTCAGCAGTCTTTGATTCCATTCACTTTTTACAGCGTCGCGGTTTTCGTCAATTACCTGGCATTGCGATTCGAGAAAGTCGAGGAATGCGGGTACTTCGTGGATGAACAAGGCGTGTAAAAGCCTTGCTTTTTGTACATTGTTTAATATTTGAAGAGGTTGCATAATTTGATTTAAAATAAGGGGGATTACTCCCCCGTTTGGTTAATTAAGTCTCAAAGCATCTGCGCCATGCCGGGCAAAGCTTTGGCAAAGGTCAAAGGCTGCCTGTCCCCGTTGCTTGCCGGTCCCGTCCATGATAGATTTGAACTTGGCCTGGTCGTCTTTGTACTTCCGTACATTTTGAAAGTAACCTGTTATGGCATTGTAGGCGCCGAAAACGGTCCCTGCAGTCGTCCGCATTTGCTGGGTCGGGCTGGAAAGGCTGTATTCGTATACGCTGTCAACGATGTTTTTATAGGTGGTTGACAGGTTGTCTGTTGCACCTTCTTTTAAATTCTTTAATACTTCTTTATTGGGGCACATGGCAAACTGTACCAATTGCTTTATTTCTTTGTCGGTGATACGAACGTTCGCCCAGCGGATAAAAACCTCTTCCAGTTCCGCACCAAGCGAATTGGTTATACCCATGAGCGTATGCGCCTGTTTTAGCCTGTCGCCGGCATTGGCCGTATGGCGGATTTTAACGCAGTTGGTATGGCTTGTCAAAGCGGCATTTAAGGTATTGTTACATACAATGCGGATAGGGGTAAAGGCGGCGGTAATGCTGCCAAATCCATCGTGCGAGGTGGTCAGGAATAGATATTGTTCTATTAGGTCGGAATTACCCACCCGTATGTAGCCGGGTAGTTTTGCGGTGATAAAAATCCGCTCACCACTGCCCAAGGCTCCGGCGGTTTCATATTGAATACCATCGCCGCCGCCAACAATAGCGTCAAAAAAGGTGAAAGCATCGGCGTTTTGAACTACCTCGTAATCCTTGCCAACCACACCCAATACAGCATTATTATCTTTTCGGACGGTGGCAAAATATCCGGGTACAGCCAGTTTAGGAATAGCAATACCGGTGTCGATATCAGCCAGTGCGTTATTCAAATCGTTTGTAAATAAAGGGCGTTTTTCGACCTGGTAATCCAGTCGTGCATACCGTATTGCTTCTGCACTGGTCGGGTACTGTTCTACGATCTGTCCCAGGCCATGCCATGCCTTTTCCTTTACGCTAAAAAAGCTGTGTTTTCCTGTTTCTTCGTTATAATTAAGATTGTGTGCCATGTCTTTGATTTTTAAATAAGGGTATCCGCCGAAGCGGATACCGGATGATAATAAATTGAATGGATTAAAAGGGCATGTCGTCATCGCCGCCGGTCGTTGTTACTTTAGATTTGGTGTCCTGCCGTTCCAGCCTGCTGTTATTGGACTTTCCAAGCAATTTAACGGCGGAAACATTGCAGGTTAAATTCGCCTGTGCTTCCCTGTCCCGGTTTTTCCAGGCCTGCGCTTCAACGCGGCCTGAAATTTCAACAATTACTCCCTTTTTTAGGTACTCTGCCATACCCGGATTTACCCAGTAGGAACATTCCACATACGTAGTAATTTCCTTTCTTTCCCCTTCTTTGGTCTTAAAGCGGTCATTAATCGCTACGTTAAAACCTGTTACTTTTTTGTCGACTTTGACTGCTCTGACCGCAGCGTCTGCGGTCAATCTTCCTGTGAAATACATAAATTTTAATTTTTAGTAAATAAATTATTTTGTTTCTTTTCCCTTATTCGCCTGGCGTGATGGCCGGTTATTTTCAAAAAAAAAACGGATAAAAAGAAAGCAAAAAAGAGTGCCCGGTAAGCGGCAAAAGGAAATGGAATAAGTCCCGGAGGGGGGCGTAACGACAAAGGCGTAGCGCCATTATGCCGTAGTCTTTTGTTTTTCAAAAGCCTGTCGGGAACGACCTTAGCTGCGCTTTTTAACCGTTTGATTGGAAGTAACCAGCCAAATGCAACTTAAACCGTTAGTGATTGCAGCGGCATCCTGCGCAGCAGATACAGCGTAAAGCCCGGCGCATCAGCCAGTTGGTTGAAGCGCAACGGCACGACCGAACCATGAATCGAATAACTAATACGATTACTTTTTGGTTTATTCCTGACGGGAGTGAGGAATTGAAAAATAAGATATTAAATCTATAGGAAGTGACGGAATTATTGTTTAGCCTTGACCAATCGCCCGAAATTATTTAAACGATTAGTTAACCTGAGCAAATGAACACAATTTTTGACATCCGGCAGAAAACAGAGGACCCGGATTTAATCTTTTCACAGTGATGCTAACACATACTGATGTACTTGTTTTTTTAAGGGCCCAACGGCTCGATATTTTTCTAATCCAATAATCACAATTGCCGGGCATTTGTCTATTGAGCACAATGGCCGGATCTTAATTCCAGATGTATGTTTAAGAGACTTTTTATGTCGTTGTTAGCCGTAGTTTGCGGTTTGGAACTGTATGGTCAAAACGGCAACATGAATCCGGGTCAGGCCGGCCCGTCTACTCCGCTGAATACCTATTTGAATAATTTCGTACAGCCACCCCCCAATGCCGCCTCGCTCGGTAAATATGCAGACTACCCTGTAGGTTACTACACCGGTGTTCCGGAGATCAGCGTACCTATATACAATTTAAAAGACGGCGGCATCAGCCTGCCGATCTCGCTAAGTTACCATGCAAGCGGCATTCACGTTTCGGAACTTGCCTCATGGGTAGGGCTTGGCTGGGCCCTAAACGCCACAGGAGTGATCAGTCGGACGGTACGGGGGGCACCTGATGAGGGCACGCGAAAAGGAGGCGCACTGCCTTATGCACCGATAGGCTACTATGTGAATTACGGTTTATTCGGATTGACCCAAATTATGCCCTATAAAGGCCCGGATAATGGTTTTACAGATCAGAATGGCGTTCTGGCTGCGAACAATATTTTTTATGGTACCGTCACACAAGCTATGATCTCCGGTCAGGCCGATTGTGAGCCTGACCTGTATACGTTCAACTTTAATGGTCATGCCGGGAAATTTGTATTTGACGAGAAAAGAAATGCAAGATTGTTGGAAGACGGCAACATTAAGATCCATGTCAATTTCGACCCTGTAAGTTATAGTTTTACCTCTTGGGTGATCACCGATGAAAATGGCATCCAATACTACTTCGGCGAAAACAGTACACACGAGATCGTTGTGCCGATTACAAACGGTAATTTACCTGATGCGAATTCCGGCTTGCCTGCGAATTGGTACATGACCAGGATCGTCAACCCGAATACAAAAGACACAGTGCAATTCAACTATGTTCCGGAAGTATACTCCTATAATGACCTTGGGCCGGAAAGCCAGGTATATAGCGGAGGCAACAGCACTACCGGAATAGAAAGCGCTTATAATACAGGAAATTTAACATTCGGGGGGAGAGTAGCCAACTTTATAACGACCAATGTTGTCGGCGAAAAACTCTCCAGCATTGTCAGTAAAAACTATACCGTAAAATTTATTGGTGTTAACCCCAGGACGGACCTGTTTCAAACCTATTCATCGGGCTGTTATTTATGCACTACCGTGACGGGAAACTCCACCTTACCGGCCACCAGTCTCGACACCATAAAAATATATACGAACCAAAATAATACCTGTATAAAACAGTACGCCTTAACACACAGCTATTTTACTTCGTCTTCCGCAAGTTCATTGCTCGTTGCAGCAACTACCACTGACCCCACAGACACGCGCCGGTTGAAACTGAGCGCAGTCACGGAAATATCGGGCGACGGCACGCTGCAAAAGCCGTCCTATCAGTTCACCTACCAGGAATTAGTTGCACTACCACGGCGTTTGAGCTACGATCAGGACCACTGGGGTTTTTCCAACAATCAAACGGGCAATGTTAATCCGTTTTTTACGCCACAGCTATCGCTAGGGGTTTATTCCGCACCATTATATATTTCCTATGGCGCCGACCGTCACCCCAAATGGCCTGAGATGTCCGGGTTTACTTTAACAGGCATACAGGATCCGCTTGGCGTATCAACCACTTTTTCATACATGGCTAATAGCGCCGGTAACTACACTGATGTACAGACCTTGCAACCGGATACATTAGTTGGAGGACTAAGGATACAACAAATTAAAGTAACGGACAATGTAACGGGCAAAAGCCATTACCGAAATTTTAGATATTCCGGGCCGGGCAGCTCCCTCCCTGGCGGTATGGTTATACATACCCCTGTTTATATGTTTCCTATCTACAATTATTATTTCTCCTATGCGATGGCCGAATTGATAGGGAACCCATTCCCGACGACAATGGCAGGGGGGTACATAAGTAATACATTTTATTCTGGGTATTATCAGATATTAAGGCAGTCATCTGGCATCGTTCCCATGCAGGATGCCAATGGCAATCACATTGTCTATCCATATGTAACAGAGACATTTGGCGCCCATGCAGAAGGCGGCTATAAAACCTATGCCTTCAACTATTCCGGTGGCAACCCCATCAGTTCTCAAGTTAATTCAAGGCTTGCTTTTTCGAATTACACCAGGACGTCGTTAATGCCCAATACCGAACCAAACGGAGTGCGAGATTCCATTAATGAAATTGTTGGTAACGGACATATGAACGATACATCAGTGTACCCGCAAATATTGCCCATCCAACTTAAATATGATAGTGATTACCGGGAAGTAGTAAATACCTATCCATTCGTCCCACAGCAGGTTGACCTGGTAAGCAGTAAGCTGCTTGAGGAAGACACTTACGATGTCAACGGAAACCTAATCACAACGGTGACCAATAATTACTCGACCAAATTTCACGAGAATTTCTGGATAAGGGGAATGGAGGCTTACCTTCCTATGACCGTGCCTCAGTTTCCTTATAATGCACTGGCTTTTTACAAGCTGCACACCGGTGTTTCTCACCTAATTTCCACGACGAAAAAAACTTACAGCGGCAGCAGTTTTGTTACGCAAATCACCACATACGGCTATGAGAGTCCGTATCACACGTTAAAAACGAGCGATACCACTACCGACAGCCAGGGGAATATTTTGATCAATAAAACCTATTACTCCTGGGATTATGCCAATTCGGCCACCACGGACAATATCTTCGGAAAGATGAAAGCCCGGCATCTGCTGGAGCCGGTTGATGTTGAAAACTGGCGCAATGGTAACCTGGTGGGCGAGCGTGTTACCAAATACTTTGATTTTGCAGCGGGGGCGCCCGATACGCTCATCAACCCGGTAAACATTTATAACCTGGAAATAGCCACGCCGATGACGCCCGCACTGGCCGGCGAAAGCCAAACCTGGGCCGCGCCGGTAAGCACACTTTTGCCAAACAGTTCGCTGTCGAACAAGGTAAACTTTACGTTCGACGGCGTTACCGGCAAAATGATATCCCAGGAACTTACGCACGATAAATTCCAGGCCATCCAGTGGAGCAGCAAGCTAAAAATGCCGGTGGCGCTTGCGGACAATGCCAGGCATACGGCCGGGCTCAACGAGTTTTATTTTGAAGGTTTTGAGGAGAGCACGCCCATTGGCTTATACACGGGCACGGGCCATACTGGCACGCACTGCGTATTTGCGCCCTACACCGCCGACTGGACCTTACCGGCAAACGGCAGGAGCTATGTGATCACCTACTGGTACCTGCTAAATGGTGTGTGGACGCTGCAACCCGAACAGCCGTTCACCGGCAGTTTGGCCCTTACCGGCGGTACGGCCTATGACGACATCAGGATATACCCCACTGACGCCCTTGTAGTAACCTACACCTACGATGCCGACGGCAACGTAACCAGTAGCACCGATGCCAAAAACCTGAGCACCTATTATGAATATGACAGTTTTCAGCGTTTAAAAAACATCAGGGACTATAAAAACAACATTGTAAAAAGCTATTGCTATAACTATGCCGGGCAGGCCAATGGCTGCTATATAGCGCAGCCGGTTTATACCAGCGCCGCGCAAGGGCGTCTTTTTAACAGGCAATGCAACGGCGATTCATCCGGCTCGCAGGTACTATACCAGGTGGCAGCCGGGGCTTATAACTCCGGTATTTCCACCCAGGATGCGAATAATAGGGCCATTGCCGACCGTGACGGCAACGGCCAGAATTATGCAAATATTATCGGGTACTGCACCATCAATACAACCATGCTGGCTTCTAACTCAACATCTGACGATTATACCTTAAGTATCAGCGCAGGCACCATCAATATATCGGTTTCGGTGCCGGCCCATACGTCTAATCTGGTCGTCCATAGTATACCAATAGGTAATTATTCCATCAGCTTCTATCCATCGGGCTCGTACAATGGGATCTATAATACCTTCAACCTCACCGGCCAGGCCACCCAAAGCAGCACACCCCGGGCGGACTATAGCAATATTCAATTAACAGCAGGTGTTCAACTCAGTTTAACCGTACAGCCACAGCCATAAACATGAAAGCAATGATCAGCACCATCAAAAAGTTCATCGCATTTACCGGCGTGGTTATTTATGCGTTTGTACTAACACCCAAGAGCGCTTTTGCGCAGGCCCCGGCCATCACCTATCCCGACGGCACTTTTATTTACGCACTTGGCGACACCGTTAACCCGCTGGTAGCGAATAACAGCGGCGGGACGGCCGGTATATCCGGCCTTAGCTCGACCGTGGCCGGAAGCGGAACGGCGGGTTATACCGACGCTACCGGGACGCTGGCCCTGTTTAACCAGCCGGTGGGCATTGTAATGGATGCCTCGCGTAACCTGTACATTTGTGATGACGGGAACGAAAGGATCAGGAAGATCACCCCGGCAGGCCTCGTTTCCACTTTTGCCGGCGCAGCAACCCCCGGCACGGCCGACGGCACCGGCACTTCAGCCTATTTTTATCATCCGGCCGGCATGTGCATCGATGCAGCCGGCAATATTTACATTGCCGACCAGGGCAATAACATGATCCGCAAGATGACGCTGGCAGGCGTGGTTACTACGATCGGCGGCCAGCCGGGTTCCGGATATGTGGATGGCGCATCATCGCTGGCCAAATTCAACCTGCCCAGCGGCGTGGCCGTGGATGGTGCAGGAAACGTATACGTGTCCGATTACAATAACAACGTTATCCGCAAAATTGCGACAGACGGCACGGTTTCCACTTTTGCAGGCAGCACATCCGGTACGGCAGGCGCATCCGACGGTACCGGCACATCGGCTACTTTTAATCATCCCTTCGGCCTTGCCATGGATGCATCGGGCAACCTGTATGTGGCCGACCGGCTCAATAACCTCATTCGCAAGATCACCCCGGCAGGGGTAGTTACTACGCTGGCCGGGCAAACCACGGCAGGCTTTACCAATGGTACCGGTTCGGCGGCCCAGTTTAATAATCCCACAAGTGTTACGCTGGATGGGCGGGGCAACCTTTTTGTGGCCGACGAAATGAACAATTGCATCCGCAGGGTGATCATATCATCGGGCGCAGTCACCACCCTGGCAGGCCAAAGCACTTCGGGCCTGGTGAATGGTATCGGAACAGCCACCAAATTTTTTAACCCTTTTGCGATAACTGCCGACGGGCTTGGGCATCTGTACGCGTGCGATTTGGGTAACAACGTTATCCGCAAGGTGAACTGCGCCCCCTTTGGCATCAGCAAAGCATTGCCCGCGGGTTTAAGCATAAACCTTACTACCGGGCAGATAACAGGCACACCCACGGCCACCGTGGTTTCGTCGTTGTATACCATTACAGCCTATAACAACCAGGGCACCAGTGCAGCCAATCTGAACATCGGGGTAAATGCTGCCGAAGTGAATTTCAGTCAATTTTTAAACTGCGTGGTTACCTACACGCCGCGCATAGCGGGCATTATCACCAGCACCGGGCTAAAAACAGGCAGCGGCGTTAATGCGAACGTAGAAACTAATGTGCAGTACCTTGACGGGCTGGGCCGGCCACTGCAAACGGTGCAGTATAAAGGCTCGCAATCCGGCAAGGATGTGGTGCAGCCTTATGCCTACGACCAACTGGGGCGCGACTCGATCCAATACAGCCCCTACTCGGTATTGGCCAGCTTGCAGGGCGGCTACGAAAGCAATGCCATCACCAGCGGCACCGGTTATACCGGCAGCGCCCAATACCAGTTTTATCAAACCAGCGGCGCGGGCTATGCAGCAACGCAATACCCTTACGCGGCGGTGAATTACGAGCCTTCGCCGCTAAACCGGGTAATTGAAAAAGGGGCGCCCGGCGCGGCATGGCAACTCGTTAGCAGCAACGTGAACGGCGGCGGCCATACGGTTAAAATAGCCTATCTGATCAATAATGGCATCTCGTTTACTGCCGACTCGGTTAACGGCATGCAGGCGGCCAGCTATACAGCCACCACCAGCTCCAGCAATATCCGCACGCTGGTGAGCAACGGGTTTTATGCTGCCGGCACGCTTACGGTAACGGTGATGAAAGATGAAAACTGGACCGGCAGCCGGGCAGGCACCACCGAGGAATATAAAGACAACCTGGGCCGGGTGGTATTGAAACGGGTTTATGATTACAGTTCGGCAGCGCAGCCGGTGCTGTCCACCTATTATGTATATGATGATTTGGGCAAACTGGCTTTCGTGCTGCCGCCGGCCTCGGGGGCGGATGCCGGCACAACCGTATTGTCAACTACGCTGAACAACCTTTGCTACCAGTACCAGTACGACCAGAAAGGCCGGCTGACGGAAAAGAAGCTGCCGGGCAAAGGCTGGGAGTATGTTGTTTATAACCTGATCGACCAGCCGGTGGCCACACAGGATGCCAACCAGCGGGGCAATAACCAATGGACAATTACCAAGTACGACGAGCTGGACAGGCCGGTAATGTCCGCCTTATGGAACAATGGGGGAAATACGATTACGTGGTCCAGTCTGCAGAGCACCGTGAACGGCATCAGCACCAACCTGCACGAAACGCCGACAAACAGCGGCAACGG
>OLLK01000151.1_pt1 | contig 27181 bp, 24 predicted proteins | sample 1604531 | NCBI WGS metagenome assembly OLLK01 (sample SAMEA104055722, study PRJEB20765) | soil metagenome | isolation source: soil | reverse complement strand
TTAAATGGCTGGCCTGCTGTATAAAACGATAAGGAGAATTGGATAAAAGCCATGCCCACAATAAACGTCATAGACCATAATTTTAATGCGTCCACCCTGCCGTCCGCTTACTTTGCCGGTCGTTACATTGCCCTTAAAACCGACAAAATATTCCCTGCCGGATCTTTAAACCAGGCGATGTCTGGTCCGTGGCCGTCTCCGCGTAAAATACCTTTTTCATCTGTTTTCATCGGTTCGCCGTATTGCTCAAAAGTTACCCCCTTTGCAATCAGGTCATCAACTGCTTTTTCAACATCGTCAACAGCAAAATTAAGCACGGTGAAGGTGGCGGGCTCGTGATTGGGTTTAGGGTAAATGATCACTTCGTGCCCATTGCCCAAATGCAGGGTAAGGATACCCATCTGGTTTTCCGAAACCTCGATCCCCAATGTTTCATGATAGAATGCTTTTGCTTTCTGCAAATCATTTGCCGAAAAGCCGCTGAATGTTTTTTTGTACTTTAACATAAATAGTTATAATTTATCTGCTTTATTCTTTTTTGAACGAAAGGCCTTTTTCAGCCAATGCTGCTTCCAGTTTGGGGATCGATCCCGGCCCCACGCCATGCAGTTTTAAAATATCCGCCTTACTGAATTTTGCAAGGTCATCTTCCGTTAAAATCCCTTCGCGTTGCAATGCCCGCTGTGCCGGGGCCGATACTTTTACAAAAAAAGTAATGTCCTCCTTCCTGGTTGAATTCTCCATGCTATTTGAACCTGGTTAAAGGTAGTTTATATCTGTTGGCCCGCCGCGGTGCTAATGCGACAACTTTGCGTCGTTATAATGCCATTTTTAAAAGCTTTGCAAGCACCGGTTAAAATTGAATAAACAATTTATCTTACTTTTAGTTTACCAATAAAACTTTTCGACATGGATACCAACCGCCTTTCGGCCACTATTACCGATGCCCTTAACCGGCAAATGACCAATGAAGCGCATAACGCGCAGATCTATCTTGCCTACGCTGCCTGGGCCAGCGAAAAAGGCTACGACGGCATTGCCAACTTTTTATTCAGGCATGCCAATGAGGAGCGTAACCACATGATGAAATTCCTGGAGTACATCCTGAAGCGGGGCGGCAAGGTGGTTGTGACCGCCATCCCTGAGCCGGGCCCTGATCCAAAAAACGTGAATGATTGTTTTGAAAAGGTTTTTAAATCGGAAGTGGAGAATACCACCAATATTTATAACCTGGTAAACATGAGCATGGAGCAAAAGGATTGGGCTACCTGGAATTTTATGCAATGGTTTGTTAAGGAACAAACGGAAGAAGAAACACTGGCGATTGACCTGCTTTCCAAAGTGAAAATTGCGGGTGGAGCATCGGCTAAGGATGATGCCCTGTACAATCTTGACCAGGATTTGGGTAAACAACCGGATGATGCTACGCTGGCACAGGATGTTACGGTTGAGAAACCGTAAAATATTACGACCACACCATCTGATATGAAAGCGCCGGTCGGAGACGCGATGCATCGCGTCTCTACATTTGGTTGTTTACACAATCAGGTAAAACACTGTTGAAACGCTACGAGCACTTTTAAAAAAACCTCCCTGTCAACGCCGAAAGCAGCGGGGTGGTCGGGCTTAACAGGCTGGCCATTTTTGTATTTTAAAGGGAACAGGGCGATAAAATCGCGGATAGATATTTCGTAACGTAAGCCTGCGTCGCCACGGTGAATTTCTTCCAGCCGCATTTCAAAAAGCATGGGACCCAGCGGATCGTTTTTCATCGGCTAAAGATAAGCAAATGGTCTCATTGAGTGATGAGCGATGTGTAACTAGTCGCTTCTATTTTAAACTTAGCCTTGCCATTTTTTACTTTTACCGGGCTCCCCTCTTTCATGCTCAGCTCTTTACTGGTAGTAAAAATCTGCAATTGTTTTACCCCCGCAGGCAGGCCCGTTAATACGATCTTTCGTTTGGCGCCATTATTAACCAATTGAACTGCGTATATATTCTTACCGTTATCGCCTGAGGCTGCCGAAGTTAGGTTTGACCCATCGCCAGTGATCGGCGTCGCATACAGGCCTTTTGGAGTAATGGATAATTGCTTCAGATTCCAAAAACGCTGACCGGGATGAAGCGGTTCATTATTACCGAAAATACCTCCGCCGATCAATGGCGAGTAGTCCGATGTAAGCTGCCATTGCAGGATAGATTGCGGCTGGCAAATGGCCAGCAGGCGGGTGTAAAGATTGATCTCCTTAAGGGCATATGTTTGTTCCTGGAAGATATCCGGGTAATTCCAGGCAGCTGCATCAATACTCCCTTCAGCAACCAGCAATGGAACGTTAAGCCGGGTTGCAGCATCGGCCCAATGCTGCAAGATATCGGTATCCCAACCCCGCCATGAGTGGAAGGAAACTGCGCCGATATACGGTCTAGCCTCCGGATCATTCATGGCAATGTCGATAAACCGGTAAGTGGTAGCATCGGAATTATCCCCGAGCAGCATTTTAGTACCGACGCCGTGCGCGGCGAAATAAGCCCCGCATCCTTTTATAAAATCGTCGTGCTCCTGCGGGCTGATGCGAATATTGATACCCAGGTCCGATTCATTAAAGGAAAAATATTTTGGCTCGCAGCCGTAATTCTTTTTAAGATAAAGAATATAATCGGCAATGGATTTATAGATTGCCGTCATATTGTCCCTGTTTAATGGGTTGCCCCAGACACCATTCACCGGACGGAAGTTCACCTTACCGACAACTGCCCAGTTTGGCGGGAACCAGGCTGAAAGAATAAACGGGGCGCCTAAACTGTCTACCCGTTTGGCCATTTCCATGGCCTTTTTTACCGGCACCGGGAGTTTGCCTGAATCGGCTGTTGCCGTCGGGTCGATATTCATATTGGGCTGCCAAAAGCGCCAGGGCATCTCCACCCTGCCGAAAGCCACACGCAGGTTTTGCAGGCAGTAATCGATCACTTCAGGATCGAACTTTGCGTTTTGCAGCCGGAAATTTCCGCCCAAACCATCAAATGGGCGTCCCTGTTTTGAGGGATCAATGGCCAGGTTGACTGTTTTTGTGTCGATCTTCCCGGAAACATCAATGGTGAACGTTTTTTGCAGGCTATCGCCTTTGCTAAAGCCATTTTGCTTCAACGAGATATACAACTGCAAGTCATTCGTACGGGAAATATCTTTCCTGATCCTGATGGTTGCAGGCTCATCAAATTTTATTTCCAAATTGCCCGTTCCCGATTTAAACTGCGCCCCTTTTGCTGTGCCATCATAATTTTGACCTGATGGGGTGTAATGTTTCATTGATGGCTCAGCACCAGCCAGCTTTGTACTGCCATCGCTGTATTCCTTATCGGGGAGTTGCAAAGCAAAAAAAACATTGTCAAAGCTGACATCAGCATGGGCATTCAAGGTGATGGTAACGCTTGCTTTTCCGTTCGACTCGTCACGCACCACTTCCTTAATATACAGACTGTCGATATTGGTATTAATGATCTGTTCGTCGCCATTGCGCTTAAAATGGGGCCGCTGCCGTTCCTTGCCTGTCGAATTAAAGTAATTGCCTTTTTGTACCCGGATGCTCGATTCAAAATCAAAAAGCTGTCCGCTTTTGCGGATGCCGGTAATATTTCCCCATGGTTCTACTTCGGCCTGGCCAAAGGCGTTATCAAGAAATGTAAGGGATAGGAACAGAGTGCAGAACAGGGTGATCAATCTGTATCGCGTTAAAACGGCTGTGTTTCTCAATGGACTGGCGGATTTTAATTTGTGCCGATAAAATTAAGGCTAATTAAAGGCAGTAGGGACACATCATCAAAATATTACTAAGAATCGTTGAATTATCATCATTCCTTGTGGTGTTTGGATTTTTTGGAACGATGTTGCCCGCCATCATGGCTTGCAGTCCCTTTATGATGCTTTTGAGATTCGTGATGATGCCGATGATGCTTATCCCTGGTATTTCTCTTTGCAACGCGGGGCGCAAAATCAATAGCCTCCGGATGTGCGTTCGGATCAAAAGGATTAAAATAATAAATGCCTTCCCTATCGTACAAGCTAAAATTGGTTTTTAAACGCTGATCAAACGACGTTTCATTCTTTAAACCCGCGCTCGTCCAGGCTGATTCTGCCAGCGCAGCCATTCGCGGGAAGATCATAAAATCAAGGCGCTTATTAGATTCAACGGTCTCTGTCCATAAATTAGCCTGCACGCCCATTATCAGATCAGATTGCAGCTGATCCTGGGGTAGTAGCTTATCAGGGAAATTATAGATATCGCTCAACGTATTAAAATATCGCCCAACCCACCGCCGGCCTGAAATATGCGATTTGTCCTGCACAAAATCCAGGTATAAAGGCAGCCTGGGACAAAGCACCACATGATACCGTTTCTGCAAAGCCAGCTCCAATTGCGAAGGCACATTTTGCCGCCACCAAAAAACGATGGTTTTGGCCGGCACAAGGTCGGTTGAGGCGGCTTCATCCCAGCAAAGCACTTTATCGCCCAGGCGGCTCACCGTATCCGCCATGCGGTTAAAAAACAAATGCTCCACATCGGTAAGCTGTGTGAATTTATTTTTGGCGATGATGTCGGATATACCCGGCCTTCCGGCCCAGGCCTGGATGCCGAGGGCTACTTCATCGCCGCCAAGGTGGATCATGTGTGCAGGGAAAAGCCCGTTTACTTCCTTTAATATATCTGCCAAAAATCCATAGGTCTTCTCATTTGCCGGGTCGAACGTATAGTTCTCGTAGCCAGGGATGCTGCCGCCGCTAAATTCCGGGTAGGCCCGCGTAGCCGCAGTAGCATGGCCGGGCATGTCCACTTCAGGTATGATAGTAATAAAACGGTCCGCCGCGTAGGCCACAATGTCTTTTATATCTTCCTGCGTATAATATTTGGCCGGTGCATGCGGCTCGGTATGGTTGCCCACACCGCCTGCGGTTGTCAGTAAGGGATATTTTTTTATTTCGATACGCCAGCCGTCGTCATCGGTCAGGTGCCAGTGAAATTTGTTCAGCTTATAAAAAGCCATCCAATTGAGGAGCTGCTCGATCTTTTCCTTCCCGAAGAAATGCCGCGACTCATCCAGCATAAAGCCACGCCACTGGTAACGGGGCGCATCATGTATCTCGCAAGCGGTCAAATTTATAACTGTGCCGGCTGACTGCGACCTGATCGATTGGAGCAATGAAACTACCCCATAAAAAACGCCCTCGTTTCCGGAAGCGCTGATAGTGATCTTATTGGGCTGAATGATAAGCGAATAGGCGCCGTCAGGCCGAGTGTCTTTAATGATCTTAAAATCGACTGTTGCGCTGGGTTCATTCGGATCAACGGCGATCGCGATGCCTGTTGTTCGTTGTAATTCTGTTTGCAGGTAATTGGCTTGAGGCAAGAGCGAGTTATCATTCATGCCTATGATGGCATTCCCATCAAGGTGAAAAACACCTTCTTTTTTTACATATGATTGCGGCAGCGGGATAATATCCTGGGCAAATAGAAATTGCGACAACAATAAAAATATAACCAGGGGAAAAAATTTCATCCCACGAATATATCTGGATCGCAAAAAAAATAATTAACAGTAAGGAATGAAATAACTAACATCCAAACTGCCGCCCTGCTGTACCCTATCAACAAGGTTTTTAATTCGTGCTATTCGCCCAAATTCGTGACCATTCGTGTCAATTATTGATTTTCAATTCGTGCTATTCGCCCAAATTCGTGACCATTCGTGTTAATTACTTTCCAAACGGCGGCAAACCGATCAGCTGCCGGTATAAGGGCATATCCATCCTTGGCATTAATGGTTTATGGAAGTTTTTACAATAGTAAACCTGGAGGGTATATTCCGGGCCATTACGCATGATCTGTATGTCCTTTAGCTGGGTCACACTGTCGAAAAACGGCTTTACATTCATATCGATGAACGGCTGATGTTTGTCGCCAATAACAATCGCATCTTTGCCAACCAGCGTATTCGGGTCGACCAGGAAGGCGTAGTTACGTGGGTCAGGGTCGAAAACGATAACCGGCTTTTGCCCTTTCAGCGCCCAGTCAACCTTGCCGGTTAAATGCCAGCGTGGCGCCCCTGCAAAAATATTGGGGTTGTTCATCCAGCCCTCTTGTTCAAAGCGGGTTTTGATATCCGGGAAGTCAACACCCTGTATGGTTGGATCGACAGTATCGCCATGAAAAAAATGCGCCCATGCTTTGGGGCCGCCCTGGCTCCAGAAGCCCGTCACCATATGCGTGCCGAGCACCCCGACCACGATCACCGTAAAGCATACCGAAAAATTGAGCCAGCGGCGCGTAAGCCTGCGCCCTGCGCCTTCACTGTTCAGGCATTTGTCAATCCCGAAACCAAGCGGGATAAAAAGTATGAGGTAGCCCGGCGCCTGCCAGTGGAAGTGATATTGCAGATCGGACCATAGCGTAACAATCGTAAAAAAAACAATGGGCAAAATGGCCATCCAAAAGAAAAAACTATAGGCCAGCAATTGCTTGCGTAGTTTATAGGAAATATACAACTGGCGTACGATGGGGAACCATATCCAGGGAAGTACAACAAGGCATTGCCCCAATATGCTGCGTCCAAACCAATCGGGATGGAGTTTAAACTGCTGGCCTGCGCCGGCTCGAGAGCCCTGGAAAACGAAGGATACCCAGTTGTTTTGATAATTCCAATACAGTATGGGCGAAGCCATTAAAACAGTGATGAGTACCGCGATATACGGCCCCGGGTGGCGCAGCCAATGTCGCTGACCTTTATTGGTTGCGGTGTACAAAAACACCCCGGCAAATATGAATAGCACATGATATTTGCTTAACGTGGCAAAGCCCAGCGCTATACCTACGGCAATCCAAAGCAGCCAGGTGCGGCGGCTATTCCTTGTAGCTTCTGAATTTGCAGCTCCCGAATCTACCATCAGTTCGGCAATAAAGTAAGTGCTTAGCAACCAGAAAAACATTAGTGGCGCATCGGGCTGGTACCAGCAGGCCACGGCGTAAGTGAACAAGCCGCTCAGGTTAAGCATTGCTGCAGCCCAAAAGCCAGCACGGGGATTAAAAAGCTTGCGGGTAATGAGGAACATCAACCAGGTGGTGCCGGTAAACAACAATACAGAGAAGAAACGCAGGCCGAAATTGGTTAACCCAAACAGCTTGATGCCGGCGGCGCCGATCCAGAAAAACAGTGGCGGTTGGTCCAGATAGCTAAGGCTAAGGTGAAGCGACCCGCGGAAATAGTAGGATTCCCCCTCCCCGAAGCCGGTATAAGCAGCAATGAGACAGCGGGCGATAAAGGTGAGAACGATTAATATAAGGGTTGCGGACGCGGCGTTTTTTTCGGTGATTTTTTTCATCAGGGCAGAGACCTTATTGCAAGGGGACAAATCTCTTAAAAATTTACGGATAATTCGGGGTTTTATTATGGAGGCAACAGAGGTGGCTGTCCTTAAGCGTATTGTGTGTTTGACAGCAATAGGGTCTTTTAAAAACTGGCTTTTTAACCACAAAGAGCACTAAGGTTTCACAAAGGGCACAAAGAAAAGCGCTTTTTCGAATTTATTTGTTTGTTTTTTATTACGAAGTGGTTCATTAGTGACGTTATAAACGGTTTACTTTGTGGAATCTTTGTGTCCCTTGTGAACTTAGTGGTTAAAAACATTATCCCCGGAAAGCCATAGACAACTTACGCCGATGGCACAAGATTTTTGGTGGTGTTCATCACCCCGGCGTCCCGCAAATGAGAATTTAAAGCTGAAGTTAATTTGTACGGACGATTAAAGGCTTCCTGCCGTACCTTAAAGCGATCAGCAAGTTTCCTGATGATCTCCTTTGAAAAACCCTTCCTGTAATGTAGTATTTCGGACACAGTACTTTTGCTTACGCCAAGAATGGCGGCAATGTCCTTTGCTTTTAATTTATGTTCATCCATCAAATATTTCAGGATTTCAACAGGATCAGCGGTGCTGAACGTACCATGTTCCTCATCCCACTTTTCGATCAACATCGTTAATAACTCAATCTCATCTTCAGCGGCATCGTTACTTTTATCGGCTACCAGCGCTTCTAATAGATTGCAATATTCCTGGTATTGATCTTCCGATTTGATAACTTTATACTTGAGGATTTCCATTCTATAAAAATTAATAAGCTCTTACCTCATATTGTTTGCCGGCTCTGCAAAGTTTTGTATATTCCGAATGAGTTCCAATCCAACACACCGTTAAATGAACCCTCGTTTTCGCGAAATCATACTTAGCTATCAATCGATAGTTATTACCGCCAATATTGAATACCACACGCTCCGAACTATTGCCTAGTAAATCGGCTGAACCGAACGTCTCTAACAAATCGCCCGGTGTGTTCCAATCCGACGTTTTGATCAAACTTAACCACATCCTAAATGAGATTCTGCCATCACCATGTTCAACAATAAAATCTCCTATTGTTTTTTCTTTGATGAGGTGTACCCGCATTTATGATAGTCAAATATAGATGAAAGTTCGCAAAAAAAGAACTTTTGAAATAAAGAATAATTTATCCCGAAATCCACTTCCCAACCCAGGGCAGTTTATTGATCAGCCAAACCATGAACAAGGAAAGTACAAACGCGATCAATGCCGTTAAGGGAATACTAATCATCGGCGCGCAAAGTTTATAGTTAATGCCAAACGGGTCCTCCAAAAAATAAAGGACAAGCGCATGCGCAAGGTAAATTCCGTAATTGTACTTCCCGGCAAAATCGCGCAGTTTGATGACCCACGGCGAGACGTTTGGGTTGGTGTTTTTGACGATCAGAAAAATACTGGCCGACAGCATCAGCACGGCAGGATTCACCGGCTCGTAAAACATCGTTCCGGGATATTTTGGATAAGCGATAAGTATGCGGCTGCCGAAAGCGATCAGGGCGATACCGCATAGGAATAGCAGGATCATCCATCCACGCAGGTGTTTAATCTTGAAGTCTTTATAGGCCAGGTAATGCCCGAGCACGAGATACCCCACAAAGCCTGCAAAATAATGCATATCCACTGAGGGGTTATAGCGCGACAGGTAAGGCTGGGTGATCATCATCACTGCAAACCAAACGATCAAAAAATAAAGGATTTCCTTTTCACTCGCATTCCGCACAAATTTGCCAATAACCGGGATAAAAAAGTAAAGCCCGATGAGCATATAAACATACCACAAGTGATATGCGCTGCCCGTTTTTAGCAAATGTAGTACCTGCTTTACATCCGCCCACAGGTCGGTGCCAAACGTAATTTCTTCATTATACCACGAGTACCACACGTAAACCAGGCTCCAGAACAGGAAGGGGATAACTACCCGGGTGAGTCGTTTCTTCAAAAAATCGCCGATCTCATACTCCCGGTGAAGCAGTAAAGCGCCGGTGATCATCACAAAAACCGGCACGGCAAATCGCACCAAAGCATTTAAGAAGTCGGCCTGCCACCAGTCGCCAATGGGTACTTTGCCATAACCCATTAATAAGGGCGATGTGCAATGCAATATAATCACTGCATACAAAGCGATCAGCCTTAGATTGCTGATCCAATCGATATTTTGTGATTTTACGGGAGGTTGCATAGCAGCAAGTAATGTTAAAAGTAACACTTATTTTGATGTTGAATAATACTGCTCCAGCTCTTTCAGGCGTTCCACCTGGCTGCGTTGCGGGTTAATGAACTTTCGCACATGCCGCACCATTGCAAAAGCGTCCGTGTAAGTCATCCCCGATTTGATGAGGTACGACATGGCCATCGTAGGCCCACGGCCCAAACCCTGGCGACAATGCACATAGACTACACCACCGCGTTTAATTTCATTATCGATAAATTCGGCACCTTTTATCAATGTTTCCAATGGCGGTGCGGTGTTATCCGTAGTGGGCAGATGAAGGTATTTTATCCCTTCGTGCGCTGCGTCACCATAAGTATTGGTTGTACGCATATTTACAATCGCTGTTACGCCGAGGGCTTTCAATTTTTCCAGTCCCACCAGGTTATACTGGCTGCCTAAAAACAGATTTGCGGTTATTTGCGAACGGCTTAAACGCGGCAGACCGGTGATGACGCGATGCACGTTGTCGTACATATAATCCAGCACCAACCAGCCCCCAACCAAAATGCTTTTGATTTTTTCAAACATCATCCCGGCCAAACTTACCTTTTTATTGCGTTATTACGCCGTAGTGAGCATTAGTCTTAAGTCAAAGTGTTAAGTTCTAAGTCAAAAGAAAAAATCCGACCTAAGACCTTCGACTTACTGTTTTATAGCCTGTTCAACATAATTCATGGCTTCACTAAAGGTTGTCACCCAAATATTCTTATCGCGCGCCAGGTATTCCAATAATTGTTTGTGCGCCTGCGTTGGAGTAGTGATCCAGTCGCCGCCAATGCCATGAAACATAAATATACCCATACCGCCGCTTACTTCCACTTTTTTTACAAAAGCGATCAATTGCTCACCGGAAGTGCCCGCTTCTACCCCATAAGACGGCACCAGGAGCGGGTCCAGTTTCTTAAAATCGGTGATAACGGCATCGTCTTTGTCGCCGCCGACACGGGCACAATTTACCGCGCCCGACTTCCGGAGCGAATCGACATAATATTTCCCGCCTACCGAAGTTTCGGTACAGGGATAAGCATAGCTATGTGTTGTTTTTCCGTCCAGTGCAAACAGGAAATAGTTGGTTGTGCCGATCTCGCGCAAAATTGTAGCCGGTGTGTAGCTTTGCGAACCGACGGGGTTGTCTTTATCCAAACAAGGATGATACATGGTATGATTACCCAGTTCATGGCCCTTTTTGGCAACTGTGCGCCATTGCGGTATGGTATTGTAATCCAACGCGTCGCCGATCAGGAAAAATGTTCCATTTAAATGCAGGGAATCCAACTGCGGAATTGCATTGTCCAGTTGCGATTTGCAGCCATCATCATACGTAAGCACTATAACTGCTTTTTTACCCTGTGGCCATTTAATTTGAGGCTGGGCGCAAACTGTACACCCCAACAGCAGAAACAGCAAAGTAATTCTGATCATTTGAATTAAAAAAAAAGTAATTGGAACCGGTGAAATTAATACTTATTGAGGGTTATGCATAAGCAAAAATGCGGAATAATGCCGACGCCATCTATGAAGATATTTTATCGCGTTTTCCCGGATGGCGTCTTACTCACCTTCATAGCTGTAATTATCCGATGGATATGGGACGATAAATGTTTGCTTAACACGGACTGATACGATGAAATAAGGTATCAATATTGCTGCCCTTATTAAAGACATTACCAAAGTTGTTTCATAATCAGAAACTTCAATACGCCTTGTGTAAGATATGATTAGAAGATCAACAGCATGAAACACTATGCTGAATGCCAAATAACCGATGATATATTTGGGTAAAATATCGCGTCTCTTTAAAAATAGCACTAAGCAAAAAATCGCATAACACAATAAAACAATATGGCCGGCCATTGAAATAGTAAACTCAGCCCTGAGTGACGCCTTGTTGCCGTATGCGCCAAAATTATTCCAAACACTCGCGCTGAAATAACCTGCGTCATTGAGCCTAAGGAGTCCCGAAATTGGGCTAAAAAAAAAGAGAATGGCTATCAGCACCAGCCAGCCGCCTATAGGCGTAAACGTACTGCCGTATTCGAATACAATGCCCGGAGTTTCGGTGCGATAGATTAAAAAGGCAGCGGCTCCCATTATTAACACCAGTAAAAGCGCCAGGTTAAACATCCATTGGTTAAAATTTGCGGGCTGGTCATCGTCATCCTCACTGCCGCTCACACTAATGCTATAACCTAATTCTTTGTCGGTAAGTTGTTTAATATCCTGCTTAAACTCCCCGAGCTTTTCCACAGGCACGTACCCTTTCAGGTACGAAAACTTATAATTGAGCGCCAGGGTATCGCCCGATGCGCTGTAATCTGAAGAAAATTTATAAGCATCGCGGGCAATCTCCTTATTTGCCGGTTCCACGTCCCAGCCTGACGGAAGGATCATTTTTTCGGTATGCTCCGTATTGAAGGGGTAAGCAACAGAAACGGGCGTTTTAGTTTGATTAGTAATAGTCGGCAATTGCTGCCTGATGCCTTCAGCGTAAAAATCCGCCACATATTTTCCCGACAGAGTGTCCTTTCTAAAATAGTCGTTAATTTTATAATGCTCCACGGTGGTTAGCACGTCTTTAGCCTGGTCGTCAATTACCGTTATCGAATCCGCCGATTCAATTTTTGAAAAGCTCTTGGCATAATAGTCCAGGTAGTTTTTCTCCACTTCTGCCATCCCGGTAGAAGCAAGCATATCGCGGATCTTATCGGCTTCATGCAGGGTATACCTCGTGGTAACATCAAACATAACCGGCGATTTCACATCCTTCACCCTGTAAATTTCTTCGCTGACGGTTCGTCCGGGGTCCTGCGCCGGAATAGTGGTTAAACTCTGCGTCCCGGGTTTTAGCACCAATCCCGCGCCGTAAGCCGGAAAATATATCTTTGTTCCCTCGCCGCCCTGGTCGTCTATCGTGGCGTCAACCCAAACTTGCTTCCCGTTAACGTTAGCTGTTACTACCGCATGGTTAAACGCATAGCAGCCTGGAATATAGTTTATAATGTGCTCATCAAGATCGGCATTAACCAAAACCATGTGTGCATCTATACCACCGGCCTGCAACATGGATACCAGAAGCAATGATTTATCCTTGCAATCGCCATAGCGCTGGTTAAAAACTCTTTCGGGGTTATTGGCGCGATGCGAATATGGGCCGATCTCGATACCCATATAGCGTACTTCGTTTTGCACCATTCTAACGGCGCTGCGAAAGTATTTTTCTTTGTCGTCGCCTGCTGATCTTTTTAAAGCCTTTACTTCTGCGGCGAGTTCACCTTTTATATCGGTTTTTGGATGATTGATGCTAAGCGCCCAATCAGCCACCTCGGCCCACGAATTGAATTGGCTAACCTGTACGAGGGCCCGGGCATCAAACCAGGCAGGTGCAGCGTCATCATCGAGCGCCGGCTTTACCTGGAAGTCTTCCCATTCGTATCGTTTAAAGCCGTTTTCCTCGGTGATCTTCGGGTCCGTAAGCTTATTAAACGCCTTTATGTGCAAATTACGCTGCGACGAACAAATAAGGGCAGTATATTGGTGTTCGACGTTTTGACTAAATTGAAAATAGAGAAAGTCGCAATATTTATCCTGGAAGATCGGGTTCCGGCCTGTAACAGTATATGCGTATTCTATGCGATCACCTTTTCGGATATCATCCAGGATGCAGAGCGCTGAATAGCTGCCCTGGTAAATAAAATTGGAAAGCTCTTTTTCGTCGGCCAAAACTTTAAAAGCGGATGCCTTTAAACGATTTTGTGGTTTGTTGTCGCGCCATACGGTAATTTCATGAAACTCGAGCTTTTCAAACGCCGGATCGAAACTTACAGATATTTCCGATCCGTTTTGAATGCCGTTGTTCGAAACAATTTGCCTTATTAGGTGATGGTAATCTGCCTGCTTTTCCACCTGGACCTGGTGCTCCACCAATTCAAAAAAATAGCCGCCCTGGATGGTGCGGAGCGAGGGCATCTTATTATATGGTTTACAGGTACTTAGCCAGGTCGGTTTTGGCGAAATGCGAACAGTTGGAGCGCCCGCTTTTGCAAAGCCCAAATTTAACAGGACAGCTAAAATGAAAACACTGATTCTAACAACCCACAAAAAGCACTTCTTCATAAAGGCTATGAAAATAAATAAACCATCCAAATAATCTTCATTTATTTTCATTTTTTAATGCTGACACGGTTTCTTTTTTAAAACGCTGATAACAGTCGCGCTCCAGGTCAAATGGGAGTTATTGCAATTTAATTTTTAGATAATCCAGATATTTTAACAAAATCTGTATGAGGCAGTTGGGATATGGGTTAATGTTTTATAACTTTAAATATTTATTGATAGTTAAATAACGCGCGCTAATATTTTACTAAAGATGATACGATCATTTTGGACGAAAATTATCGGCGAATTGCCTGATTTCTCGCTGGAAGCGAGAATATTTAATGCGGTGTGTTTTATTTCGGCGCTGGGTTTATTTTCGGGCACCATTAATAATACGCTGATAGGCGCCCGGCAGATGGCTATTATTATGATGCCCGTTTTTGCCTGTGTGGCACTGAGCTATTATTTCGCCCGTTTTAAAAAGCAGCTGAACAGTTCGTTCATTCTTTACATGGTTGCCACCAATGTTTTGATCATTGCAAATTTTCGTTACGATGCCGGTATTAACGGACCCGCCCTGTTAATTTTTATTCTTTCTTACTTTTTAACCATTTCCATTGTTCCGCCAAAACAATTCTGGTTCTGGATCATCTTTAACATTGGCGTTGTTGTTGGGTTGCTGTTTATTCAGTATCAATATCCCGATATGATCATTAATGGTTATATCAATGCCAGAGGCCGTTTTTTAGATTTTGGATTTGTGTATGTTTTAATGATCTTCATTATTTTTATGGTGACTACCAGTATCCGAAAAAGCTATCATGCCGAGAAAGAATTGGTTGTTCAAAAGGCGGCCGAACTTGAAATTGCGAATGATACCAAGGACAAGTTATTTTCTATCCTGGCACATGATCTTCGTTCGCCCCTGGCTTCGATACAAAATTACCTTGAGATACTTTCGGAGTTTAAAATGGATGAAAATGAACGTTCATCCATCAACAAAGAGCTGTTGAATGCTACGCAGTATACGCAGCAAATGCTCTCAAATTTACTTTCCTGGAGTAAATCGCAAATGGCAGGGGTGACGGCAAACCTGGAAAATTTAAACCTGAAAGAGGCGTTACAAAGCACCTTCAATATCCATCAAACCATTGCTGCAGAAAAAGGCATTCAACTTATCGATCAATTAAAAAACGGTGTTTTTATAAAGGCTGATACTGATATGCTTCAATTAGTGATCAGAAATTTGATCAGCAACGCCATTAAATTTACGGCTCCCGGTGGTGAGATCATTGTGTCAAATGACATCGTTGGAGATAAGTGCCGGATAATCATTAAAGATAACGGTGCCGGCATCCCTGTGGAAAAACAAAGCAGTATGTTTTCGTTAAAGATCAGCTCGACATTCGGCACAAAAAATGAAAAAGGAGTTGGTTTAGGGTTGGTTTTGTGTAAGGAATTTACCGAGTTGCAAAACGGTGAAATACTGTTTGAAAGCATGCGTGGCGTTGGCACTACGTTTTATATTATCCTCGACCTGGGTCGCCACGTTAACGATACGACTAAATCTGAAACGGAAAAATTGAACGGCATTAAACGCCCGGCCCTTTAATTTTTCACGCTGATGAATTTCCTGTACCTCGCGGCGGCAGCGTCAATACCCTTTTTATGTTCCTGGTTTATTTTTCCAAACAAATTTAGGGTGATCTCGGCCCCCTGCTTTTTTAAACTTCGCTTCCATGTACCAATCACCTGGCTATTAATGATAATAGAGGGGTCGAAAATAACATGCCTTGCCTGAAGCGTATATTTGGAATTTACAGTTGCGGTGCGATCGGCATAAGCCACGGCAAATTCATCAAAAGCGGGCAGCAAATAAGCCGAAGGAGTTTTTCCTGATAGAATTCGCATTTCATTTGGCATCCAAAACTCCCGGCCATCAACATTTGCACTGGTTAGCCCGGTTTTAACGGCCTCCAGTCCAATTTTTGCGTCAGTAAGCGTAATACCGCCCCACCAGGCAAAATCGTGCAGCGTGGCTGGGCCGCGGCTTTTAAAATAGCGTTCAGCCAGTTTAGCCAGTGCTTCCTCCTTATCAATCGCCGCGCCCGGCGGAACGCGATCATCAAAAAGCGCATAGGTAAATTGTTTACCCTGCCGGCCGCCGCTGCAAATTACTTTATCCAGTTCGGCGTGCATCAGTAAATGTATAAAACGAAGATCGTCAGTTTTAATGCCGGCGTTATTTAAAACCGTCATTACTTCATCACGCGTAAGTTGTTTACCACCCTCCAGGGCCTTTGCCAGGGCATCGTTTGTTTTTTTGAAAACAAGGGCATCCAGTTCCAGTTGCCGGTAGCGGGAAGCGCTAAAGGCATTGATGCGCGGAGCGGTAAGGTCGATCATCCAGCGGGCATCCGCGGGCGCAATAAAATGCCAGGTTGGGCGAAGCACATGGGTGCGGATGATTCGGCCATCAGCCATCGCCTTATCGATCATTGCATCGCTGCTCTTTTGCATGCGCAGGCCAAGCGCCCATTTGGCGCCGGCATAATCCTGCGCCTGCACGGCGCCCAGGTGTGCCACCCCCTCTTCGGGCCTATTGAAGATAGGGTGTGCAATGTATTGGTTGTTTAGCCTGATTTGTGCGATCTCTGGGTGTGTCATGTAGCGAACGGCAATCCCGCTAAGTTAATTTAAAAATCGCCGCCGCATAGCGCCGTTAGGTGCTAAATATTGGTAGCCATTTATTTTAAATTTTCTTTAAAAAAATCAACAGCGAGTTGCGCTACCTGCTCATGTACCTGGTGCCTGCTTACCGAAGGATCATCTGTAAACGGAAAGGGCGCCTGTTTCTTATAAGCCTCGGTTGCCTCGTTGAGGAACACATAGTGCCCAACCTTACCAGGAACAACAGTCAGTTTTGACCTGCGGATCAACTGGTGATAATGGCCGGCATTGGTTTTTACGGGCGCAATACTGTCACTTTGAGCGCCAACGATATAAACCGGGGCATGTATGGTTGAGAATTGCTTTTCGGTTGTAAATCCCTGCCCTATGGCGGGGCAAATAGCGAAGAATGCTTTGATGCGGCTATCTTTTAGCGGCGGGCTGCTGTTGAACGAGGCTAATACTGCGCCGCTGTCCAGTTTGCTTTCGATATCCGGAAATTCAGGAATGTGCATTTCTTTGGCGCCCGAAGGAGTACTAAAATATTTCTCCAGCGTGAGCAAATCCAATTGCCCGCCGGCAAGCGCCAGAACGGTATAGCCACCGATGGAAAAGCCGGCAGCGCCGATACGTGCTGTATCGATGTGGCTGCCAAAGGTTTTGTCGTTTAATAAAGCGGTTATAGCATAGCTGATATCCAGTGGTCGGCGCCAGGGTTCCACAAAATCTTCCGCTATTTTATTGTCATAGGTATTGCCATAATGATCCACCGCGGCTACGATAAATCCGCTTTGCACCAGCTTATCCGCAAGCCACTCAAGCGTCAACCGCCCGCCGCCGGTACCGTGCGAAATCATTATTAAGGGAAATTTTTGATCAGCCAGTTTACCATCGTGAATCGTCGGCACATGGATAAAGGGATAATGTGAATTAGCCTGCGGCCGGGTAGTATCAACTGTTGGATACCAAACCTCCGTAACTACCGGGCGGTTGTGCAATTCGTCCTTAAAATGTAACGTAGTCTCGCCAATATTTTGTGCGGATGTTTTTTGTGTGAGAAAAAGCAGCCCGGCAAAAATGGCAATGATTAAGATATGTTTTTTCATAATGTTGCTTTTGTTGCAGCAAAGGAAGTGCAAAGGACGATGAATGGTGTTGACAAATGTCAATAAATGTAGTCCGGAAGTCGGAAAGTCGGAAAGTCCGAAAGACGTTTTTTGGTTCGCGTTGGAAATTGGGTTTCGTTAATGACGATGCGAAGTCTTCCAACTTCTACTCTAAAAATCTTTCGGACCTCCGGACTTTCGGACTACTCTTCAGCCTGCTTAAAGTCTCTTGTGAAATCCCTAAATAATCCGCAACAATTTTGTTGGGCAGCCTTTGGATCAGCTTTGGATTTTTCTCCATCAGTATCTTGTAACGCTGCCTTGCGTCCATGCTAATGAGGCTTTCTATCCTGAGGATGGAGTCGATATAATCCCGTTCCAAACCCAGCCGCGTCATCCGTTCCCAACCGGGCACCTCGTTTAATAAGGTTTGATAGTCGTTGTAATGGATCATCAGTACGTCCGATGCTTCAATACTCTGAATTGCTGCTACTGAAGGCTGCTGCAGCGTAAAGCTCGGAAAGGCCGTTCCAAAACGCCCGTCAAAAATTAAAAAGCGGGTGGATTCATTGCCTGCATCGTCAATCAAAAATATCCGCAAACAGCCTTTTACAACAAAATACAGGTACCGGCTGACCTCGCCTTTTTCCAGTAATAGCTCGTTTCTTTTTGCTTTTTTAGCTTTTATCCGGGCTAAAACGAATGCCCACTGCTCGTCAGACAGATCGATCTGCGCGGATAAAATATCTTTTAAAATTTCGTTCATCAGCGGTGCTTAAACTTTTCTAACTTTTCCTACTTTCGGACTTCCGGACTTTCCTACTTTCGGACTCAATAAATATACGATCATGGCACAAAAAGTTATTACAGTAAACATTAATGTTTATGAGCAAACGGTTACCAACCGGCATTCGGCCTACGAGGTAAGCTATGTAAACCGTTTCCTGGACGAGGGCTGGACGATAAAACAAGTGATCCATAGCCCCACAGCAGCCGCTAACTGGACGAATATTACGTTTATTTTGGAGAAATAGGGAGTAAGATTTTCAGGATAGGATAGATTTTAGGATATGAAAATTGTTTGTAAATCCTGATATTTACTAAATCACTTCGCTAATCTCATCCGTCAACCTTTATAAACTTTAATACGATGAAAAAATATTTACTGTTGTTTTTTGCGCTGATCTTTTCGGGCTATAGTTTCGCCCAGGATATTCCCGCCCGCTGGGACGAACTCGTAGCCAGCGATTTTCCGAAGGCTTTGGAAAAATCGCACCGCACCTGTATATTGCCTATAGGCATCCTCGAGAAACACGGTCCTCACTCCCCTATCGGTACCGACCTGATCCATGTGCGCGAATGGGCGGCACACGCTGTAAAAGAGGAATACGCGGTTATTTTCCCCGATTATTTTTACGGGCAGATCAACGAAGCACGGCACCAGCCGGGGACTTTTGCGTTGCCGAGCCATATTATCTATGAACTGCTGGAAGCCACCTGCGACGAAATAGCGCGAAACGGTTTTGATAAAATTGTTATCCTTAACGGTCATGGTGGCAATCCGGAACTTTTGCATTTTTTTATGCAATCCTTGCTCAACAAGCGGCATAATTATGCTGTTTACCTGTATGAGCCTGATAACGACTCGGAATATGCCAAATCATACCGAAAAATGCATAAATCGGACATGGCGGGCGATGAGCATGCCGGCGAGTCGGAAACTTCGGTATTAATGTACTACCGCCCAGACCTGATGCGGATGGATCGTGCCACCGACCAAAGCGGCGCCAACCAGGCCCGCGACCCGCTGCCCAACTTGTACACGCCTATCTGGTGGTATGCAAACTTCCCCAACCATTATGCCGGCGAAGGCGCAAAAGCGACGACAGAATTTGGCAAATTTATCAGTGATCACGAGATCGCCACTTTTGTGAAGGCGTTAAGGGAGGTGAAAAACGACACGAAGACATTGGAACTGCAAAATGAGTTTTTTAACCGCGTGGATACTGTGGGAAAGCATTGAGTTGTAATAGTTGTAAGGGTTGTAATGGTTGTAGAAGTTGAAAGGGTTAGTATTTTTTAACCTTTATAACCTCTTTAACTTAACTCCCCCATTTTCTTCTTCGGCAACTTTGCTTTCACCAGGTTATACGATTGTTTGATATAGAACTCCCACTTGCCGGGATCGAATATATTCACATTCTCGACGAGTACCCATTTGTGGCGGGCCACATACGGTGCGGGGATGATGCCCGGGCGGCTGCTCAATTCCCCGAATTCTTCGTCGGTTACTTTAACGCAGACTTTGATCGGTATTTCAAGCGAGATCACGCAAAACATCTTTCCGGCGATATTAAAACACAGGTCATTGCCCCATTTAATATCTTCGGTTACTGAAGGCAGTGAATTGCAAATATTCCGGATGATCTCGATATTTATTTCGGGCATTTTTTTGCGGGGTTATGGAAATCTAAAGTAAATATTTCAAAGTTAAGTACACCTTAAACTATTGTCAACAAATTAATAGCAGCTTAGGATAAAATACGATATTTACCGCAAAACAGGGCGAAATTGACAGATAAAGAGCTTTACGATATATTTTCGGCGTTTAAGGTTGACGGAAAAATGGTCGCGGCCAGGCCCTTTGGGTCGGGTCATATCAATGATACTTACCGGGTTACTACCGATACCGGCAAAAACTACCTGCTGCAAAAGATCAACCATTTCGTATTCAGGGACGTGCCCGGCCTGATGAATAATATCGCCCGTGTGACCGATCACCTTAGGGAGAAAATAATCCAGGTTCACAATTCGAAGCCGGACAAAGAAGTACTTACTTTAATTGAGGCTAACAACGGGCTTTTTTTTACGAAAGATTCGCCCGGGAATTACTGGCGCGTATTCGTCTTTTTAAATAATACCAAAAGCTACGATCAGGTGCTTACAGAAAAACAAGCTTTTGAAGGCGGCAAAGCATTCGGGCGTTTCCAGGCCTTGCTTGCCGACCTGGATACGGGTTTGCTTATCGATACGATCCCTGATTTTCATAATATTGAATTCCGGCTGGCAAACCTGGAAAAAGCCATCGAAGCTGATGACGCGCATCGTTTAAATAAGCTAACGGCCGAAATAGAATTTGTGAACGAACGAATGGCCGCAATGATGAGCGTTTTGGCAGCCGGCCGCGCAGGGTTGCTACCGGAGCGAATCATCCATAACGACACCAAATTCAACAACGTTTTGCTGGATGAGCACGACCGTGCGCAGTGTGTCATCGACCTCGATACCGTTATGCCCGGCTATGTGGCTTATGATTTCGGTGATGCCATTCGCACCATTATTAACAATGCACCCGAAGATGAGGCTGATCTGAAGCAGATCATCCTAAATATCCCCCTTTTTACAGCTTACACCAAAGGTTATGTGCAGCAGGCAGGGGGCTTTTTAACCGAAGCCGAGGTAAACTCGTTGATTGACGGGGTTTTATTGCTGCCTTATATGCAGGGCGTTCGGTTTTTGACCGACTACCTCAACGGGGATACCTATTTTAAGATAAATTCGCCCTGGCATAATCTGCAGCGTGCAAAGGCGCAGTTTCAACTGGTAAAAAAGCTGGAAGAAGCAAAAGAAAACTTGAATACTATTATTTTGAAAAACTGGCAGCATGAAAAAAAATAAGCCCCTGTTATTTTTATTGATCGCATTTTTAACCGGCATTGTACCAGCCCTGGCCGCAACGAACTCAGCCGGAAATGCAGACCCCTCAATAGTTGTGCCGCTCGGCGGCAATGCATGGCGCATAGGTAAAGATACCCTCGGCGGCAACATCAGCAACACCGGTATTGTGAACTGGAGCAGCAGGAATGCAGAGTTCGTAGCGTATGTGCGGCTTGCTAAAACCGGGACATTTAAACTATGGCTTAACCTGAAGGTACCTGACGGAGAAAGCACATTAGTTGTTTCCGGGCCGGGCGGCGCCAAACAAGTTATTGTGAGAGACAACGCTTTCAAGGACCATTTTGTGGGCGAGTATATCGTTAAAGACACCGGCTACATCGCCATAAAAATTAAAGCATTAAGTAAAACAGGCGGCATGTTTGCCGAGATTCAGTCCATCAAACTTTCGGGACCGGCTATTGACCAGCGCACTGCTTATGTAAAAAACAACGACGGCGACTTTTTTTATTGGGGACGGCGCGGGCCATCAGTGCACCTGGGTTATTTATACCCTGAAACCGAAAATGTGGAGTGGTTTTATAATGAAGTGACCGTACCGAAAGGGAATGATGTACTGGGCTCCTATTTTATGGCTTGTGGTTTTGGCGAGGGGTATTTCGGCATGCAGGTTAATTCGCCCACCGAGCGGCATATTTTGTTTTCGGTTTGGAGCCCTTTCAATACGGATGATCCAAAAAAAATACCTGATGACCAGAAGATAAAAATGCTGAAGAAGGGATCCAATGTGCATACCGGCGAGTTCGGCAGCGAAGGCTCGGGAGGGCAAAGTTACTTGTTATACAATTGGAAGGCCGGTAACACCTACAAGTTTTTGGTACAGGCTAAACCTGATGGAAATGGCAGCACGGTTTACACCGCCTGGTTTTATGCCCCTGAAAATTATTCTTGGCAGCTGGTCGCCAGTTTTAGCAGGCCGCACACCAATACTTATTTAAAACATTTGCATTCGTTTTTGGAGGATTTTGATCCTGAACAAGGCACCATTACCCGGAAAGTTTATTTTAACAATGGCTGGATTGCTGATGATAAAGGGCAGTGGACCATTTTGAACAAGGCCCATTTTACGATAGACAATACGGGCATTAAAGGCTATCGCATGGATTATGCCGGTGGGATTGAGAATGGCGGATTCTTCCTGAAAAATTGTGGTTTTTTTAATAATTATACAGTAAGGAATACGGTGTTTACGCGTCCGGCGAGTGGCGGCAAACCGGTTGTGGAGTTGGACAAGTTGCCCTGAGCGTTCCACAATAAAAACCAAAATATCAAATTCTTCGGAATACCTGTCGCGGGAGACGCGAAGTATCGCGTCTCTACAACCTATTAACCTATTTTATCACCAGCAACCACCCTTTACCTTTTGGTACCGGTATCTCTTCGCCGGGTTTAAACTTACGCGCCTGTTGAAAATTTTTAACTTCAGGTGCGGTGATGATCGCTTTGGCTGGGTCAATGCCCAGGGATTTCCAATTAATAAGCAGCTTAACTTTCGTATCTTCCTTTGCCCAACTGGCGATAGCAACCAGTACCTTTTTATCTTTTTTGTAGATGGTTGCCAGTACCGCCGGGTTATTGGTTTTAACGGGGTTCTTTTCGACCCAATAACCGATCATTTTTGTGCCCTTCATCCCAAAGTTATCCCAAACCTTCCAGATGGGTCGGGGGTCGGCGTTATCACTCCAGGGCATGCGATTGGTCGTACCATAGATCATACCTCGCCATGGGTTACCGCCGCCCTGCAGCATTTCGCCCATCAGGCCAAAGGGTATGCCGGAGACTTCACTTAAAAAGAAATCCGGCGAGTTATTCTCATAGTCAAAATACTCGCCAAACCAAAGCCTGTTCAAGTACGGAAAATGTTCCATATACAGGTTAGCGCTGTTGTTAAAACCATCGCTCTTATCGTATTGGTTTGCGGAGTGGAGGTCAATGATGCCGGGGTGGCCATTCTGTGTGAGCACCCGTTTAATGCGTTTCATGGTGGTACGGTCGAAGGCCACATCGTCCAGGTAAATGCCGTCTATTCCAACGTTCTGCACCAGCCAGTTCATTCCTTCCACGTAATAGTTATGCCAGCGGCTCATCCCGCTGTTGATGATGGCCGCGTCCTTCACCTCCGGCACGTACCAGGCAGCAATGTAATCATCGCCCAAATGTTCCTGCAGCCAGGAGTAGCCGCCGCCCTTGCCGGGCGAATAAATTTCGTGCCCCAAACTTCGCATGGCGAATGTTTCATACGCGCTATTGGACAGCTCGCGAACGGTATTATAAATTTTTACCTTCAAACCCTTATGGTGCGCTTCATCAATATAAGCCTTCATAGCATCATGCGCGATGAAAGGATAGTTGATATAGGGGTTGATCGGCGTTCCGTGGTGGATATTGATCACTGTGGCGCCCGTTGCTTTAATACTGTCTATCGGGGCATAACGGTGGTAAAAACGCGTAGCCCATTGGAAATCGGTGTTAGTAGGGTGAAACGGCGTAATGAGCAGGTTGAAGTTGTAATACAGCACAGCCCCTTTCTTGATGGTGCGTGCGCCACTGTAATTACTCACCATAACCATCTTACCCTGCTCGCTGATGTTGATGCCGCCCAAGTTGTTATTACCCCATGACGTGGGCAACAATAACGGTTTTTGAAGGTAGAAATTGGTATTCAGCGGCCGCACATAGTTCTCGTCCCTTAGCGAAAACTGCAAACCTGCGTTTACATCGCCTAGCCAGGCGCCGTCCTGGTTTTTGTGGGCTACATCCCATTTCCAGCTATAATTTGGTGGTATTTGTTCTCCTTTTAAATTGAGGCCGATAATGTATTTAGCTGATGCTTTGTTAAAGGGGATCTGCATCCTGATATCTATTAAATCGGCGTCTTTAAGCGCAGTTACTTTTACCGTGTACGACACAAACCCATCAAACTCCAGCGATCCTTTTAACTCCATTCGCAGGTCAGCCGTGGTGTCTACAGCTTCCCACTGTACAGTGCCCGGCTGCTTTTGGGTAAACTTGAGCCCCCTGGCTGTCCAGGTTTCTGCGCCGTTGGCATTTTCAGCAATAAACGCTATAGGGTTAGCAATTACCTCCTTAGGTACACCCGAAAATGACGTCATTTCGGGTGTAAAGAAAGTCTCGATTTTTTGTGGTAACCCGTTTTTGCCCAACACTAGCTTCCGACCTAAGAACGAGATGGAATTGCCCTTTACCACCAGGGGTGTATAAGGTTTTATTACATCATTTTTTTGCGCCAGCGTTGAGTTAAGCCAGGTTAGGCGGGTTTGCTTCCAGGGTTCGTTTACGCCTCCATTAGCAGCTATTTCATCGTCCACCTTTATGGCGATCCCAATCACCGTGTTCTCTGCGTTTTTGGTAGAAATGGTTACCTTTCCTTCGTAAACACCTGCCAAAGCCGTTGCAGGTATCTTTACCAGGCACCACATTGCCTGCACATCTCCCTTTAACACATTAACAACCTTTGATAGCGCTTCGCCTTTAAAATCAGTTCCGCCGGTATTCAGGCATGACATAGCCTTTGCGGACAGCACCTGCCCCGCTGAGTTTTTAAGATCGGAAAAAGTGACCTTAACATCGCTGAGGTTCTTGGTAACCGGGTATATCCCAAGCTGGTAAGCATAGTTCTCCCCTTTTTTGGCCTCGCCGTCAAATACGCCCTGTTCATCGTTGATGATCCAGCGCTGCGGCAGGTCGTGCTTCATCCGGATAGAATGCTCCCTGTCTTCCGGAAAAACCAGGTATGATCGCCCCGCATTTCTGTGGATCAAATCGGTTACCTCGGCTGCCGTGGCGATGACTTCCATCGGGTAAAAGCTGTTCATCGCGTTGATCTCCTCGATGCATTCCACCTCTACCTTGCTTATGTTTGCCGCATCGGCAGTTAATTGCAGCCAAGGGCCGGCAGCCGTTCCGGCAGCTTTCAGATACTTTGCGTTGGGGTAATTGGATTTTCGATCAACCTGGTAGGGCAGATAGTAAACAAAGTATTTGGTGTCGGGGGCCTTTGGTTCAAAATATAAAACACAGGCCTCCCGATTAATGGCGCCGAAGCCAACGTTCAAAATTCGTTCGTTTGTGGCCGAGTCTATAACAATAACTTGCTTTTGCTCGGGGTGCGGGTCACTCCGCCTCCACGTGATCAGCGCCTTTGCAACTTTTTGCGAAGGATCAGCTACGGTAAGTACCACCCGGTGCGTACCCAGCGAATCGGGGTCCCAATCGTTGTGTTTAATAACATATTTTACTTCCTGGGCAAAGGCTGCGCTGCAGGCCGAAAGAAACAAGGCAACAAATAAAAGGCGCTTATACATGGGTGAATATTTCGGCGTAAAGTTAGGCTGTTTTTTCACAAAATAACGGCTCATGAATGATTGTCCCTTCGTAGGGGCGGCCCTTGTGGCCGCCCTGGATTTGAACGCGTGCAAGACAATACGCCTGTGGCCGCCCTGGATTTCAACGCGTGTAAAGGACTACGCCTATAGCCGTCCAAAACGGTGCTGTCCGAAAATAACGAAACCGGATCACCGGAATCGGCCGGGGCTTTGCGGAACCGGGCGCATGGTGAGGGCGCCCACAAGGGACGCCCCTACCGGTTTATCATTTCAACATAACCCGTGTGGCGCCGTAACCGAATTTTTCCTTTTGCGCGTCCATAAAGGTTTGTACTTTGGGATGTTTGCTCAATGTTTTTTGAATCTCGTGCCGCAGGGTGCCATTGCCGGCACCGTGGATAAATACCATTTCGGGCAGTTGGTGGACGATGGCGGCATCCAGCGTTTTTTGAAAATGATCCAGTTGTATCTTTAATATTTCGGCGCTATTTATGAATTGGTAGTCGTCGCGCAATTTTTCGATATGAAGATCGATCTCTTTCGACGGTTTGTCCACAGTCGCCTTTTCATCAGCTGTTTTATAAAAGCTTTCCTTTAATTTTTGCGCGTCGACACGCATTTCAGGCTCGTCCAGCCGGACAAGCCAGCCTTGTTGCTTCAAAAGCGGGATTTGCTTCTTCGATCCTGAAAAGTCCTTTGCCTTGAATTTTTCACTGATATTTATCGGCGCGGGGGGCTCAACATTCTGTTTGGTACTGAAGATCAGCCTGAAAATAAATTTGGGCCAAAGCTGCAAGTCGGCCAACTGGGCTGAGTAAATTTTTTCTGCTGATCCGGGTTGGATAATTCCTGCAAATTCTCCTTTAAAATGATCCTGCTTTTCGGTTGTCAGCGAAGCCAGCAGTTGAAAAGATGTCTCGTTTACAAAATAAAAATGAACGACAGAGTTTGCTTTCAGATCGCCCACCACCGCGATAAACACGCCGCGGGAGATGAATTCGCCGGTTTGGACCGGTACCTCAATATCGTTTTCTTTAACCGAACCAGGAGGGTGATAACCGTGTACCGACGTCACCTTGCTGGCCAGTACCGGTATTTCAAAATCGTCCTCGGTAGTTACGCCGATCATCTGGTCGTCAATGATGCGGGTAACAAAACCCTCCATCTTCTCATCCACAAAACGCACAAAATCGCCGAGCTTGTATTTCATATCACAGATTTTAAAATGATTTGAATGATTTCACAGATTACTTTTTCATAGAATTTGATTACGATTGGCCTTACCCATCAAAATCAGTGCAATCTGTGAAATTAATCAGTATAACCAGGGGTCGTAACATTAATCACAGATTTTTAGTGATGGCAAGATGACAATGAATGTTGGTGGGATTTTTTTGATAGTGTCGATCTTTTTACCAGAACATCCACTGTGTTTGGTTTTTTGAATATTCAAAATCAGTGCAATCTGTGAAATTAATCAGTATAATCTGTGATAAAAAAAACCACCCGCCCGAAGGCAGGTGGCTACAAATTAGTTATTTAATACCCCTATTAAAATAACTGCTGCAAAGTAAAAAAATATTTATTTTAC
>OLLK01000190.1_pt1 | contig 27877 bp, 29 predicted proteins | sample 1604531 | NCBI WGS metagenome assembly OLLK01 (sample SAMEA104055722, study PRJEB20765) | soil metagenome | isolation source: soil | reverse complement strand
GACTGGCTATCAGTCGGGGTGGCAGGATTCGAACCTGCGGCCTCCACATCCCAAATGTGGCGCGATACCGGGCTACGCTACACCCCGAAAAGGTTTGCAAAGGTACGTTTTAAAATTGCCATCGCAAATATTTTTGAAAAGAAAGTTCAGGGCGGCTCTGCGTCAGGAGGTTTCTTTTTTTTAAAGACAAGAAGTCACTTGATTATAGTCGGGCTCCGGGTTAGGGGTTTACAAAGACCAGCTATAAATTACAGGCGGGTATCGATGCTCCAGTGAATAATCATCATTGCCAGGGCTATGGTGATAACTAATCCTAGGAAAACGAGTACCCAGTACAAAAAAGTTCTCATTAACATCTGGGCGTTTTTATCAAATCGTAGCGAATTTAATAAAAATATTCATCATAATATTGATTAGTAACTAATTAATTACCAAAAAATGATTTCAAGACCCTTTATTATCATAAGCAAAACAGTCAATCATATTAAAAATTCGCTTCAAAATAATACTTCAGGTGTACCTTGCTCGTCGGTATTAGTACCGAAGCAGCGAATTCGTGGTTTTGCCGGGGGCTAACATCGTAGTAGCCGGGATGATTTTTCACAAAAAAGCGCAGCTCCCGGTTTAGCACCGGGAACTGCTGAACTATATCGATATCATGTCAACCCAAAAAGGTCGTTTGGTTTTAATTTCTCAGCAAACCAACACTAAAATCAAACTTTTGACTTACGACCTCAGACTTTCGACTTAACGCTACGGATGGGCCGGCGGTGCCGGTGGCGGTGGTGGAGGCGCGGGCAAATGCACATGCAACTTACGGTGATGCCATTTGTGGTGTTTATGGAACGGCGGATGATGCGGCGGACCTGGAGGGCGTGGGGGCGGCGGCGGAGCAGGCACCTGCTGAATTGTAAGGGGACCAACCAACGTTGCAGGCCGTGCGGTGCTGAACTGTATGCTTAAAGCAACAATCAGTGCGGTGCCGGTTAATTTTAAAATTTTCATTTTGTAAGCGTACGATTAAATAACAATTGATAAAAGTAAAAAACGCAAGCAGAATTGCGATAGTATAACCACACTATTTAATAATGGTTTTAAAAAGAAAATCGGCTGCAAACTGCCCGGCCTCCAGCCAGCGGCCCTGCGTTGCCTTTCCGCCGGAAAAAAACGGGTTAAAATGCTTTTGCAACTCATGCGAGTATCCTTCAAAAACTTTCAGGTCATTTGGCAGGCCTAACTGATCAGCCTTGTCATGTATATCCTTACCGCCATGCAGCGGTGCACTTTTATGGGTCGGCGGTACAACGCCATCATTACTGCCTAAAACGCTCACTATGGGTATACGCTCATTTTTCAGCCAGTTCAGATCATATATGGCGCCCCAAAAATTGATAATCGCTGCAACCTTCACCCTGTCTTTCGGCCTCGTAACGGCATCCGTATCGGCGGGAAGCTTTGTCAACATAGCAAGTTCTTCATTACTGCTAAATGCTGCCTGCAGGGCTATGATCCCGCCGGCAGAGTTCCCCGCCAGGATGATCTTATCCGGATCGATATGATAAAGTGAAGCATTCTTCCTGAAATACGCCACCGCTCTCTTTACGTCCTGAACGGCGTAATAACTGGCCTTTAAAAACTCGTCAAAACTAAACAGGGTATTTTTACCACTAAGCCTGTAATTAATCCCGGCGCAAACATAGCCGCGCTGTGCAAAGGTTTTGCTCCACAACTGGATACCTTTTGCTGATTTAGATCCAAACTTAAACCCACCGCCATGCATCCAGATGATCAGCGGCCGCTTAAGCTCTTTGTCACCTTTTGGTTGATATAAATCAAACAAATAAGCTTTTTTTTCCTTTTCATTGGCGACCGGATTGTAGCTAAGGTCTTTATCGACATTTACATCAGAAAAAACGAGGTCTTTGTAGCGATGAGTGTGTTGTGCCTGCACGTTTGACAAGAAAAATAATAAAAGGCTGAAGATAATCGATTTTTTGAGTGCCATATCAGATATACGGTACAATCAGGTGAGGCGGTTGTTTGATAGGAGGACAATTTAAACCAGTACATTGTACATCTGGTCAAACTTATTAAATTTATTAAATTTGAATGCTTATAAATGCTTAACAAAACGTAATGACCCTTTTGAAGGAAACAAGCCATATTTATACCGGAAATACTAGCGTTAAACAAGATAAAAAGCTGCGTGAGCTGCTGGTTTACCTGTCGCAAAATTCACCATTTTATAAAGAACTGTTTTCAAAAAACAATATCATCATCGATGATATCAAAACCGTTGCCTACCTGGTAAATATCCCAACAACTACAAAAGACGACCTGCAGCAGCGAAACAATGACTTTTTATGTGTCCCTGTAAACCAGGTGGCCGAATACACGTCAACTTCGGGCACGCTGGGCAGCCCGGTCACTATCGCATTAACGGAGAACGACCTGAACAGGCTTGCTACCAATGAGTACAATTCATTTTTATGTGCCGATGGCTCGAAGGACGATCTATACCAGTTAATGCTCACCCTCGACAGGCAGTTTATGGCGGGTATTGCTTATTATATGGGCATCCGGAAGATTGGCGCGGGTATCATCAGGCTTGGGCCGGGTGTACCATCCATGCAATGGGAAACCATCCTGCGGCTGAAGCCTACAGCCATTGTTGCCGTGCCTTCTTTCATACTTAAATTGATTCAATATGCGAAGGAAAATGGGATCGATATAAACCAAACTAGCGTAAAAAAAGCGGTTTGTATCGGCGAAAACGTGCGCAATACGGATTTCAGTCTGAACATTTTAGGGAGGAAGATCACCGAGGCCTGGAACATCAAATTGTACTCCACCTATGCCTCCACCGAGATGCAGACTGCCTTTACCGAGTGCCGCGAAGGTCGCGGCGGCCATTACCAGCCTGATCTGCTGATAGTGGAACTGCTGGATGAAAACAACGAGCCTGTGGGCCCAAACACGCCGGGTGAGGTAACGATCACCACCCTTGGTGTTGAAGGCATGCCCTTATTGCGCTATAAAACCGGCGATATTTGCATGTACGAGGATGAACCATGCGGCTGCGGACGAACTACATTGCGACTTACTCCACTGATGGGCCGCAAAAAACAGATGATCAAATTTAAGGGGACGACCCTGTACCCTCCTGCCCTGTTCGATTTGTTAAATGAGATGGACGAAGTGCTTGATTTTGTGATCGAGGTTTTTGCCAATGAGATCGGGCTGGACCAAGTGCTGCTTTATCTTGTCCCGTCCGAAGAAAGTGAAGAATGCGATCACCGGATACGGGCCTATTTACAGGCGAGGCTAAGGGTTAGCCCCCAGATCCGGTACGTATCCGCAGAAAAAATATTAAAAATGCAGTTTAACGAAACCAGCAGGAAACCGATAAAGTTTATTGATAAACGAGCATAAAATGGCTAAGCAAAACGTTGATGCGCTGAAATTCCGCACAACGGCAACAACCCAAACACACAATGAATAAAAAAGTATTGGCCATTTATTACACGCAATCCGGACAATTGGCGGAGATCATCTCGTCGTTTACGACCCCGCTGACCGACGCTGGCGCTACCGTGGAAAATGTGCAGATAAAACCGGTGGAAGAATTTAAATTTCCGTGGACCGGCGGTGGCTTTTTTTCGGTGATGCCTGATTGTGTGCTTGGCGTACCGAGGGCCATCGAAGAGCCATTATTTAATGAGGAAAAATACGACCTGGTGATATTGGGGTACCAGCCCTGGTTTTTATCGCCAAGCATCCCCTCAAACTCATTGCTGCATAACGAAAAGTTTAAAAAACTAATAGCGGGCACGCCGGTTGTTACCATCAGCGAAGCGCGGAACATGTGGATAAATGCGTTTGTGCGGGTTCGTAAAATGCTGAGTGATATAGGGGCTAAACATGTGGGAAATGTGGCCCTGTTCGACCGGCACCCAAACCCGATCAGCTTTGTCACTATTTTTTACTGGATGCTGACGGGCAAAAAGGAAAAGTATTTGAACCTGTTCCCAAAACCGGGCGTGGATGAAAAAGATATCCGGGGCGCCGAAAAATTTGGCAAAATAGTAGCTGATCACCTGGCAACTAACAGCTGGGATGATTTGCAGGATAAACTATTGGAACAAAAAGCCGTCCAAATAAAATATCCGCTGATGTTTATCGAGGCCCGGGCAAAGCCGATATTTAATGCCTGGGCAAAGATCATCTCCAAACGGAAGAATAAAGCGGCATGGTTATCGGCGTTTAAGTATTACCTGTTTGCCGCCCTATTTTTAGGTGCGCCGATATTGCTTACCTTAGACGCCGTGTTGCTGCGGCCGTTTAAGTCAAAACGGATCGCAGCGAAGAAAATGAGTTATATGAAATTAAATGAAGGATAGAGTCAAGAATCAAGAAGCAAGGCAGGAGCCCCGACGCTTTTTTTTCTTGACTCTTGGTTCTCGACTCCTGGTTCTCTTAAACAAACAATTGAATAAAAAATATGTCTGAAACCAAAGTTTATATTAACCGTACCTCGCACTATTTCCCGAATGAGCCCGTACCAAACGACGAGATGGAAGAATACCTGGGGTATATTAATAACAAACCTTCCAAATCAAAAAAGATCGTATTGCGCAATAACGGTATCACGAACCGGTATTATGCGCTCGATAAAAATCATAAATCAACCCATACCAATGCCGAAATGACTGCCAACGCGGTGAGGGCATTGTTTGATAACGATGCTGAGCAGCTAGGCCAGATCGAACTACTTTCCTGTGGTACTTCCTCGCCCGACCAGATGATGCCCAGCCACGGCGTAATGACCCATGGCTGGCTGCCTGAAACGGGCGGTATTGAAGTGGTGTCTCCCGCCGGCGTTTGCTGCGCAGGCATGCACGCACTAAAATATGCCTACTTAGCTATTAAGGCAGGCGAAATGAAAACAGCTGTCGCCACCGGATCCGAAAGATTTTCAGGCTTGCTCGTTTCGGATGTATTTGAAGAAGAAGCGCACAAGCTTGCAGAAATGGACGAGAACCCCTTTATCGCCTTCCAAAAAGATTTTTTAAGGTGGATGTTGTCTGATGGTGCGTCGGCATTTTTGATGAGTGATGAACCGAATAAAGAGGGCATCAGCTTAAGCCTGGATTGGGTAGAAGGCGTTTCCTATGCCAACGAAATGAAGACCTGCATGTATATGGGCGGGGAAAAGATGGAAGACGGCTCGCTAAAAGGCTTTATGGACTATACGCCCGAGGAGATCATGAACCGCTCGGTTTTCAGTATTAAGCAGGACATTACGTTGCTGAGCGATAACATCGTTCCACTTGGCGGAAAAAAGATCAAGGAGATATTTGAAAAGAAAGGCCTTACCGTAGCGGATATCGATTATTTTTTGCCACATATCTCCAGCGATTTCTTTCGACCGAAGATCTACGACATGATCGAGGAATACGGCGGCGGCATCCCTTACGAGAAATGGTTTATTAATCTGTATACCGTAGGCAACGTCGGCGCGGCATCAGTTTATCTGATGATAGATGAGTTATTTAACAGCGGGCGCCTAAAAAAGGGCGAAAAGATATTGCTGCTGGTGCCCGAGAGTGCAAGGTTTTCGTATATGTATGCGATGCTGACGGTGGTTTAAAAAGCATTGACTAATAATTGAATTTGGACTTATTTGTCATCCTGAGCGCAGCAATTTGTCATCCTTAGCGATTAGCGAAGGATCTTCTACGCCACGCATCCGACCTTTGCAGGTGGTAATGTCGCCTCAAGATCCTTCGCTGCGCTCAGTATGACAAAAAAAATTGGCTTATCCGTTTTCCAATGAAAAAAGACGACGTTCCACAGGATTCAGGTGCGCTTGGTAAAATAACCAAAGAGCTTTGCTATGCCACGGACAGCACCGGCAAGTACGTTGCCGAGCAAAGTACCGGCTGGGACGTAAAATCCAAGGCGCTGGATGTGGCTTGGGAAGATATTCAAAAACGGATCGCGGCAGCAAAACAAAAAGTGGTTAAGGGCGAAGCCAGCCCGCTGCTGTTTTTTATGGAATACCGCCTGATGGATGCGGGTATCCTGGCGGGATATACTGGTTTTTGGGCCTGGCAGGTCAAGCGGCACCTAAAACCCGGTGTTTTTAAGAGATTATCGCAAAAAAAATTACAAAAATACGCCGACGCCTTTAACGTTAAGGTTGACGATTTAAAAACAATGAAGTTGAATGATTGATTTCGAGCACCACCAGGGCGCACATTGTGAATCGGGCGTAACCACTAATTTATTGCGAAAAAGCTCGGGAGGAAAGATCACTGAGCCGCTGGCATTCGGCATTGGCGCCGGTTTATTTTTTGCCTATATCCCCATCATCAAAATAAATAACGGTCCGGCGATTGCTTTCAGGACCATGCCGGGAGATATTTTTAACCGCACCTGTAAATCGCTGGGCATACCGGTGAGCCGTAAAAAATTCAGTTCCAAGGAAACAGCTGAAAAATATTTGGTGGACCGGCTAAACGAAGGCACGCCTGTTGGCTGCCAGGTTGGGGTATATTACCTACCCTACTTTCCGCGCGAATATCGTTTTCATTTTAATGCGCATAATATCGTGGTATTTGACAAAGTTGACGACAATTTCGTAGTTAGCGACCCGATAATGGAAACAACCACCCTGTTAAGCAGTTATGAGTTGGAGCGCGTTCGTTTTGCAAAGGGTGCGCTGGCGCCAAAGGGCCACATTTATTATCCGGCAAAAAACGTAGCCATCACAGACGAGACGATAAAAAAAGCCATTAAAAGCGGTATAAAAAAGAATGTGTACAACATGCTGTATATCCCGGGGAGCTTTGCAGGTGTTGCCGGCATAAAACGCACGGGTAACAAAATAAAAGGCTGGCGCGATAAACTTGGACTGGAGAAAGCAGGATCGTACCTGGCGCAGATGGTGCGCATGCAGGAGGAAATAGGTACGGGCGGTGGCGGTTTCCGGTATATTTATGCTGCATTTTTGCAGGAAGCGGATGAGTATCTGCCCGGCAACCAATTGCAGGAAATATCGGTAACCTTTACAAAGGCCGGCGATATGTGGCGCGAAGCAGCGGTACATGCGGCCGGAATTTACAAAGGCCGCCTGGGCAGCCAGGAGGATTTTAATAAAATGGGTGCTTACCTTTTGGAAATTGCCGAAGTTGAGAAAGATGCGTTTAAAACGCTAAAAAATATAAAATGGCAATAGTAAACCCTTTGGCAGTAAGTATTGAGCGGCTCGATTTCCGGTACCCGGGAAGCGATGAGGCCTTGCTGACCAATGTAAGCCTGAGCATTGCCAAGGGCGAAAGCTTCGGCCTGTTTGGGCCCAACGGCGCCGGAAAAACTACGCTGATGAATTTAATGACTGGTGTGCTGAATGCCGGCGAGGGAGAAATAAAGTTGCTTGGCCACCCGATGGGCACCACCAGCAAAAAGGTGAACCGGCTGTTTGGCTTTGTGCCGCAGGATTTTTCGTTTTATGACGAGCTAAGCCCTGTTGAAAACATGGAATTTTATGGCGCCTGGGCTGGCCTGGATGGCAAAAGGATAAAAAAACGCACCGCCGAGCTATTGAATATTTTAGGATTGGAAGATGTGAAAAACAAGACTGTCGGCAAATTTTCAGGCGGGATGAAACGCAGGGTTAACCTGGCTATCGGGGTGATTCATAACCCTGCGGTGTTGTTTCTGGACGAACCCACTGTCGGGGTTGATGTGCAAACGCGCCATGCCATTATCAGCTACTTGAAAGAATTAAATGACAACGGCACTACCCTGATCTACACCTCGCACCAGTTGAGCGAAGCCGAGGCTTTGTGCCGCGAAATAGCGCTGATAGACAGTGGAAAGATCGTGGCGGAAGGCACGCTGGACGATCTGAATAAAAAATACAAAAAGAAAAGCCTCGAAGAGTTGTTTTTAAGTTTAACCGGTAAAGATTTCAGGGACTGATGTATAAACTTTGGATCACCATAAAAAAAGACACCAGGATAATGCTGCGCGATAAAACCGGCATTGCCCTGATGTTTGTGATGCCGATTGTTTTGGTGATGGTGGTTACCAGCATTCAAAACAGCACGTTCCAGATGATGAATAAATCGAAACTGCCGGTATTAGTCTGCAACCGTGACACCGGGCAGGCCAGCGTGCAGTTAATGGCTGCCATCAACCGCGTTGGCCTGCTGAAAGTATCGGCTTTGCCAAAGGATCAGCCTTTGGACAAGATGAACCAGGTGATGAAGGAAAAAGACGCGGAACTGGCCATCGTTATACCCGCCGATTTTTCGGCAAGGGTAGCCGCCAAGGCCCAAAATGCGGCCAATAAAGCGCTTAAAAGCTTTGGTTTGCAGGGTGATTCGACAAAAAACCAGGCACTTTCCTCCGCGCCGCCGTTCACCTTGTATTATAGCCCCGTTTTGCAGGAGCAGCTGCGATTTTCCATCCGGGGCGGGCTGCGGAGCGCGCTGCAGTTGGTTGAAAGCCGGGAAACTTTACGCAAACTGTATTTTGCCATTAACGAAAAGCAGTTACCGCCCGCGCTGGAGGACGAAATGATCAATAACCAGTCGGACATTGGCATGGTATCCGTATCCAAAAACGGGGGCCGGCAGGTACCCAATACCAGCCAGCACAATGTGCCGGCCTGGACCATTTTCGCCATGTTTTTTATCATCATGTCGCTGGCAGCCAGCGTGGTGCGCGAGAAAGTGAGCGGCAGCTTTATCCGTTTAAAAACCTTGCCCACCAACTATTTTGTGGGCTTATTATCCAAGCAGATCACCTATTTGGGTGTTACGCTGTTCCAGGCGGTGGTAATATTTTCGATGGGCATTTACCTGTTTCCGCATATAGGCCTGCCGGGGTTAAACCTGCCGTCTGATCTTTTGGCATTGATCATTACCACGATCGTGACCGGCTGGTGTGCGGTAAGCTATGCCATTTGTGTGGGCGTTTTTTCAGACACACAAATTCAGGCAAGCGGTTTTGGCGCGGTGTCAATCGTAATTTTGGCGGTTATTGGCGGTTTGATGGTGCCTACTTTTGCGATGGAAGGGTATATGAAAACGGTTTCGAATATCTCGCCGCTACATTGGTCGCTGGAGGCCTATTACGATTTGTTTTTGCTCGGCGGAAAATTGCGTGATGTTTTTGCAAACTTAATTCCTTTATTTATTATTACCCTTGCACTGCAGGCACTCACATTTATCGGCCTGAAAAGAAGAAATTTGATATAAACTAATGGAAAACACCGAATTAAGGCAACAGCTGAAAAGCCAGATCATAAAATTTTTAAACCTTACCGATTTAAAACCCGAAGATATAAAAGATAATGAGCCGCTGTTTGGCGATGGTTTAGGGCTGGATTCTATCGACTCGCTGGAGCTGATCGTACTGATGAAGAAGGAGTACGGCATTGATATCCGTGATCCGCGCGAAGGGCGTAAAGTGCTGGTGGATGTAGCTACAATGGCGGATTATATTGAGGCGCACGGCAAAAAATAAACCTATTTCGATGACGGGCGAAACTTACGAAGTTTTTAAAACTTCGTAAGTTTTAGGTATTTACAAAACTACCCTGGAATTTAAAACACGTGGCCTCTCCGCTGCACAGCGTCGCCTGAACCGCAATGGCATTATCGTCCGTAATTTTATAGGAAACCACCAACTGCAATTCCTTGTCTCCCCCCGGTACGATCATGCTCATAAACTTAATATTATCCGCTTTTTTTAACCGGAGTTTTTGTTCCACAGCCGCTTCCAGCAGGTCTTTTACCAATTGCAGCATACAGGCACCGGGGACCACAGGCTGGCCGGGGAAATGGCCTTTTAGTATATCGCTATTTTCGTTCACAACAACTATCGCACTGACTTTCCCATCGGAATTGGTGAGGTTTTGAACGCTGAATATGTCGTCGTTGCTTCCGGGCATGATGATCGATTTAAACGGCTGAAACCAGCATCAGCGAATGATACTTTTGCTGGTAATGGTTGTAGATCAATATTTTTTGGGGTGAACCTGCTTCGCCACGCTCCATCACAACCGGCGGCGCGGCTTTATGTTTAAAGATATTTACCGCCAGCCACAATGCAAACGACGACGATACAGGATATTCGCCGCATAAATGCTTGTAGTTGGCTATTGCGGTGTTTTTAAATAATGTTGAGGCTAAGTTATTGTAAATTTCATCGTTGCTGGTATCGCCGTTTCTGCCGGTGATCACAAGGTTAATATCACTGATGACGAGGCCATTTGCAGTCAAGAACTCCACTATACTTGCTCCAATGTCCTTTGACTTATACAGCACTTTTAAGGCCGTCAGTTCGGCAAGGTTATCTGGCGATATTCCGTTCTCCAAAAGAAAAAATGCAGCCCCTTCCCCTCCTATCGTCCCTTTTGAATGTTCCTTAAACAGGTCCAGGTTTGAAACAGGATGCCGTTTGTACAGCCCCAGGCGGGTTAATATTTTAAAGCTGGTGTCCACCATTTCTTCCGTTGCACCTACCAATACATTTTCGGCATCACCCTCGTTGAGCAGCATCATCCCGTCGATCAGAGCGCTTTCAAATGAAATGCCTTTATGTACGTATGTCAAATTATAATTATGACATTGCAGCATCAGGGATATCTGTGCGGCCACAGTATTATGCGTAGATTGTATAAAGGCCGTGGGCGGGAGCATTTCTTCCTGTTCCTCTACAATACGGGTTAAGAAAGTGATGGTATCCTCCATGCAGCCAAATGCAGTCCCCGCGATGATGCCGCCGGGCATTTCCACACCGGCATCCTGCAGGCATTTTTTTGAAGCGGCCACCCCCATTTTGATTACGTGGCTCATGCGTCGGATCTGTTTGGGGTCGATGAACTCTTTATAATCAGGTTCGATGGCGGTTAAACGGGTGCCCGTATATTCAACAATGTCGTTCAAAAAACCATCGTTAAATGTTTTTTGGGGCGATATGCAGGCAGTTGAGCGTATATAAACCTTCATCTCAGCTTTTCGAAAAAATTAATGATGTACAATTGCCGCCGAAACCGAAGGAATTCGACATCACGTTCTCTATCTTTTGGCCCTTCAAAAACTTCTTTTCCGGCGTTAAATGCAAGCCTTCCATTTGTGTTTCGAACCTCAAATTGGGGTAAATGATGCCATGCTTAATAGCCAATACTGAAAACACCGCTTCGATCGCCCCGCTGGCGCCGAGGGTGTGCCCTGTATAGGATTTCGTTGAACTCATTGGCGGATAATTCCCTTCAAATACGCGGGTGATGGCCGTCCCTTCGGCGCTGTCGTTATTAGGTGTGCCGGTGCCGTGCAGGTTGATATAATCAATATCGCGCGGTTGCAAACCGCTTTTCGCCAGTGCGCCTTTCATGGCCAGGTATGAGCCTGTTCCATCCGGCGATGAGGCCGTTTGATGATAGGCATCATTGGTATTGGCATAGCCGGTTAGTTTGCAATACGGCGTTTTGCTTAGTGTTTTCGCAACTTTATCCGAAACCAAAACCAAATAGCCGGCGCCCTCGCCAAGGTTCAGCCCTGCACGGTGTTCATCAAAAGGTTTACAAAATGCTGCGTCGAGGATCATCAGCGTATTAAAGCCGTTGAGGGTGAATTTGGTCAGCGCATCAGCTCCGCCGGCTATGGCCACATCCAGCATGCCGTTTTTGATCAGCCGTGCGGCGTAAAAAATGGAATTGGCAGAGGACGAGCAAGCGGTACTGATGGTGGTTACCATATCGGTAATGCCTAATTGGTCGGCAACTGTTTCCGTTACGCTGCCGCATTCGTGGTCCCACACAAAACGTAGTTTGCCTTTATTGTTATCCTTGAGAAAGTCGACAAAAAAGTCTTCGCTTTTATCCATGCCGCCCACGGTATTGGCGGATATAAAACCGGTGCGCCAATTGGACAGTTCGGGAATAGACGCATCCGCGATCGCTTCTTTGGCTGCAACCATGCTTAACTGTGTGGTACGGCTGATCTCCCGTGATAAACCTGTCATTTCCGCCAGTTGTGCGTTGGTCAATTTAACTTCAGCCACCGGCAGCACGCCGCGATGAACGGAGTCGAGGGTAGTTATAGCACCCATCCCCGCCTTTTCCTGCTCAAAAGCCTCCAAATGTTCCGCAGCATTATTCCCGATCGCTGAAATAACGCCCACGCCTGCTATATAAACCGCGTCGCTCATCAGTTAGCTTTTGTATTAAATATCTTGTCCATATTTTCTGCCGAAAATAAAACAGCGTTTTCTTTTTTTGTTTTCTCCACCAAAAATAAAACCGATTTGTAATGTTCGCCTATCACATCTACCCAACCACAAATGCAGGCATGCACTAAATGATGATCAAGCAGGTAAGCCACGTGCTGATGGATAAAAGCTGCATTAAATTCCTCCTGTACAAAAAACGCCTGTTCACCTTTAAACTTGTGGCGGATGCTGATCTCGCCCATCACGATATTTGGCAAGGTATAAACAAATAACGATGGGCTGGCCACATCGGCCATCGAATCAAAATATTTCAGGTCGTCGTCGAGGCTGCTGTTGGCGTTGGTGAGGATAATTCCAATATCTTCGGGCTGGTAATCGTCTTTGCGAAAACTATTTTGCAGCAACAATTCCGCCGTCAACCAGCCGAGTTTGCTCAAATTATCCATTTTATAAAATTTGGGATAATTGAACTGGAAATGCTGGTAGGCGGACGTGAGGAAATCGTTTATTGGGGCTTTTTTTTTGAATAAGACATCGCCACCTTTTCTGACTATCCCGTCAGAAATCGCACAATTTGCCGATATGTAAACCGGCCCTTTCAAAACAACAACGGTAAAATTGATTGTCCGGTCGTAGAGACGCGATGCATCGCGTCTCCCACCATAGAGGCCCCGATGTCGGATAGTACCCCCCGGCGAATTTCAAGGTTCGCCAGGCAGTACCGAGACGCAATGCATTGCGTCTCTACGGCGGGAAATTTTATTGCGTTATCCATCATTCAAAATTAATTCATTTCCCAATAACCACCGCTGCGTTGCACCCGCCAAAACCGGACGCTGTTTTTAAAAAATTGTTAGCCTTTATATTCCGGTGATCTGCACTTGCATTTACGGGGTGTGATTCAGGCGCCACATCGAACCCGGGCGTGCCGATAAACAGGCCCTGCCGCAGTGATTCCACTGAAATGATCGTCTCTATCAGCCCTGCTGCCCCTAAGGTATGTCCGTAATAGCCTTTTAAGCTGTTTAAGGGGAGTTTGTCCGCCCCGGCAATACGTACAGCGTTGGCTTCCATCTCGTCATTGTAGACGGTTCCTGTGCCGTGTGCAGAGATAAAACCTATTTCGTCCGTACGTACCCCGGCATCAGCTATTGACTTACTGATCGCTTGCGCCAATTCTTCTCCCGTACGTGATGGCCCCGATATGTGGTTTGCATCATTGCTTAACGAGCCTCCTTTTACTATTAAGTTGCCCGCGTATTTTTTATTGGTCGACAGGATGATCGTTCCAGCCCCCTCGCCAAGGTTCAAACCGTCATGCGATTTATCAAACGGGCGGCATACGCCAGGGCTCAGTGCCTGGAAGGATTGAAAACCTGAGAGGATGAATTTGGAGATCATATCGGCGCCTGCGATCACTGCATTTTCATAAGTGCCTGAACGCAATAAGCGCATGGCCGTTATGATGCCCAGCACACCCGATATGCAGGCGTTGGAAACCACAACAGGTTTTGGTTTAAAGCCGAAATGATCTGCAACAAGTTTGGCAGAGGTGGTTAAGGCGATCCTTTTTTTTAAAGACTCTGAATATTTTTCCGTTTCGAGCAGGCTGATATTGCCTTTGGTAGTTGAGATGATCACGACGGTTTTGTCGTTGCGTACATCAATATCAGCCAGTTTTAATGCGTTGTCGATGGAGGCGATCAGTAGCTGCTCGAACTTGGTGAAGCTGTCGTTTCGGAAGATATGCTCTTCGTCACAAAACAACGCCGCATAAAAGGGCTGAGCCGACATTTCGTTTGGGGCGTGCCGTCTTACGCCGCCGATATTGTTTTTAAGGTTGATAAAGTTTTCGGCCGTAGTTTTTCCGATGGGCGAATAAACGTTATCAGCCACCACAAAAACATCCTGAAATTTCTCTTCAATCATTAACAAAGCTTCTAACTCGTCGGCCGCCTCAATCGTGCATCGCACCAATCGTTCCTACGGAACGAAAAACAAAATTGGTTGTTTCTACCAACCAGGCGTTCCTATGGAACGCAAAAAGGTCTTTTTCCCGTTCAAAATCGTTCCGCAGGAACGTCTGGTCGGTATAAAAAAGGGGTGTTTTTTTACGTTTCATCGGAATCCCGCATGTGCGGGGGTGAATTCGCGAAAATCATTAACCCAATTATTCACTTCCCGCAAATACCTTCATCTCGCAGCTGGCGATCAACTCTCCCCTATTCCAAACCTTTCCCGAAACTACGGTAACATTAAAAATGCGGTTTTCAATTTTGGTCTCGGTGATCAGCTCGTCGCCCACCGTAGGTAAATCGAATACTTCAAAATTATTAACCGCCCCAATATAGCCGGATATCACCGGCTTATTTTCGGCCAGGGCAATGTATCCTGCGCCCAGGGCGGCCGTTTGGGCCATATTTTCCAGCAAACCGGCTTCCTGGAAACGGCCGTCCTTCACCAGCACATTATCAGCGTCTACGATAAAACTGCTGCGCGTGATCTCTTGATCAGTAAATAAAAGCTTGCCGACCATCACGAAAGGCGGCTTTTGCGGGAGAAGCGGAATAATATCGTTGATGGGGAAATCCATATCAGGAATATAAACCACCGTTTATTGACAGCACTTGTCCTGTAATATAAGCCGCATCGGGCGAAGCCAGGAATGCAGCAGCATGGGCCACCTCTACCGGTTCACCAAAACGGCGGGCCGGTATTATCGACTTTAATTCTTTTTCGTCCAGGCCTTCGGTCATATCTGTCCGGATAAAACCGGGGGCAATGGCGTTTACGGTAATACCTTGCCGCGCAACTTCCTGCGCCAGTGCTTTAGTTGCGCCGATCACACCTGCCTTTGCGGCCGAGTAATTAGTTTGGCCGGCCAGCCCTTTCAGCCCTGAGAGGGAGACAATATTTATGATACGGCCATATTTTTGAGCGATCATACCGTTTAAAACCAGCTTTGTCACGTAGAAAAAGCTGTCCAGATTGGTTTTCAGCACGTTATCCCACTGCTCGTCGGCCATCCAGGCCATCAGGCTGTCATCGCGGATGCCGGCATTGTTGACCAATACTTCGACGGTTTTTTCTTCGTTCGTTTCTATCCATTTGCCCAGGACATCGTTGATCTGTCCCTTATCAGCTACATCAAATTGCAGCAATTCGCCATTGCCGCCATTTTCTTTTATAAGCCCTATTGTTTTTTCGGCTTCTTCCGCGTTGCTTTTATAATTTACAAGCACATGATAACCCTGGGTGGCAAGTTTAATGCAGATGGCCCTGCCAATCCCCCTTGATCCGCCGGTTACCAGTGCACATTTCATCCTTCAAAATCGTTGAGGTGATCAGAATTTTCAAGGAAATCTTTGATGCGGGCCAGGTCCTTGTATTTGGGCTGGTCATGAACAAATTTCGGAAAGATGGCCCTCGCTTTGTCGTAAAGGGAACGCGAAGCACTTGACAAGCGATCGGCACACTCCAGGTAATCTATCGCCTGCAGGATGGTCATCAGTTGGATAGCCAGCACCTCGAAGGAGTTATCCACTACCTTTTTGGTCATCAGTGCGGCATTGCAGCCCATGCTTACAATATCCTGGTTGTCGTTATTATTCGGTATGCTGTGCACATACATCGGGAATGACAATGTTTGGTTCTCAGCCACCGTCGAAGTTGCCGTAAACTGCATCCCCTGCATCCCGAAGTTAAAGCCTAATATGCCATGGTTAACAAAAGGCGGCAATTTTTGGTTAAGCTTATTGTTGAGCAAATAATTCAATTGCCGCTCAGAAAGCATCGACAACTTGGTGATGGCGATCTTCAGCTTATCCATTTCCAGCGATACATAATCGCCGTGGAAGTTTCCGCCATGGAATATGTTTTGATTTTCGTGATCGATAACCGGGTTATCATTTACGGAATTCAACTCATTCACCAAAACATGCTCCGCCTGGTTGATGGTATCGTATATCGGCCCTAAAACCTGCGTTACACAGCGCAGGGAATAGTATTCCTGTACCTTGTCTTCAAAAAATTCCTGGTCGATATTATCGGGATTGTACAGGTGCGCCGACCGGTCGCGGATCATTTTGCTATCCGCTAAAATGCTGCGCATCATCCCTGCCACTTTATTTTGGCCAACATGATGTTTTACAATATTCAGCTCATGTGAGTAATGGTCGTCATAAGCCTCAACGATCTCATTGATCATTGCCGAAAATAAAACCGACCAGTCCAAAAGTTTTTTCGCCAGGAAAACATTTACCAGGCCGATCCCGGTCATGGCCGAAGTGCCGTTCAAAATGGCCAAACCTTCGCGGATATGGATCTGCAGCGGCTTTATGCCGAAACGTTCGAAGATCTCGCTAGCCGGGTAAACTTTATCCTCAAACCAAACATCACCCTCTCCTATCAAAACCAATCCCAAATGTGCCAGTTGCACCAGGTCGCCGCTGGCGCCTACCCCGCCGTGTTCGTAAATGCAGGGGCTGATGTTTTTGTTGATCAGCCCAACCAGTAGTTCGATCACTTCCGGATGCACGCCTGAATAAGCCTGTAAAAAACTGCTCAAACGGGCAATCACAAGCGCTTTTGAAAGCAGGGCAGGTATCAATTTGCCGCTGCCTGAGCAGTGACTTCGGATGAGATTATACTGTAATTGCAGGATATTTTCTTCGCTCACTTTATATTGCGCCATAGGCCCGAAGCCGGTATTGATGCCGTAGATAAGTTTGTGCGAGGAGAACTTTTTAAGAAACTCGAAATTGGTTTTAACTTTATTTAAAACAGTTTCGTCAATAGCTATTGGCTGATCTTTAAACAGAATGTCGGAAAATTGAGCTAAAGTAAGTTGACTTTGTCCGATAAGTATCACAGGCGAAACGATTATAAAACGATCAAAAAATTAAAGGCGTAAATGTATAAATTTAATCCAAAACAGGTTAACATAAAAGCCAGCAAAACGTTTGGCGGGCACATTATTGAACCTGCAGATCTCCGGTATGCAGCACTTTTGATTCTTTGCAATAGTCAAGTATAGCCTTTTGCACTACGGGCGACAGATCTTTAAATTTTGCCACTATAAATGATCTGTCACGCTCGATATCACTGTGGTACCGGACAACCTTAGGTGCATGTTCTTCTACCGTTAGTCTCAAAAAATGAAACTCCGTATTTTCATAATCTGTAAGCAAAGCTGTTTCCAGCAATTTGCGGCCGGCAATAAACAGGTCGAGTTTTCTTTTGGGCCTCTTCACCAGGTCGGCTTCTTTCATCAGTAGCGCGCCGGTATAGCCCATTTTACCTTTTACTTCGGAGGCTTTTATCAGCGCCAATTCAGCTTCTACGGCATTTTTGTCGCCTTTGTCCATTATCCTGTAAAACTCGGCTTTTTCAAATTGTTGCTGGGCAAAGCACGCCGGCGGGTGGCAAAAAAGCAGTAAAACAAGCAGTATCTTCAATTTTCCTTCAGTTTTTCAGGCGGCGCAAACATAATTAAATCCCGGCGACGAGTCAACCTGTATATTTAGCAATATCAAGCACAATAACCCGAAAATAAGTGTTTTGTTAGTAGAAATAATACGGTTTAATAAATTTTTAATTTACTTTGAGGGTTAATCAGCCGTGTATTTATTATACAGACGGCTTATGCATTGTTTGGTTTAAAGTGCTTTTGGATGGATAAAAATTTACAATTTCACGGTTTATGGGCAGTTATTTTAGGGGGATCGAGCGGTTTTGGCTTTGCGTCCGTCGAAATGCTGGCGGCTCATGGGATGAATATCGCAGTTTTATACCGCGAACCGTCAGCTACTGAAAAATCCTTAAAAAAGCGTTTTACGGAAATCGCCGCTGCTACTTCAACAGAAATCCTGGGTTATAATATCAATGCACTGGATATTGAAGGGCGGGAGCAATTTATAAAATTGTTTTCGGAGAATGCCGGAAAAGGAAGCGTTAAACTGCTATTGCACAGCATCGCCCGGGGTAACCTGAAGCCGTTGACGATAAAAGGCGGCGATGAGATTGACAAAACGTACAACGAATTGTCGACCGAGGATATTCAATATACCTCGTACGCTATGTCAAACAGCCTGCTCGACTGGACACGCGTGCTTTTAGCGGCAGATCTGTTTCACCCGGATGGCAGGATCATCGGCCTTACCAGCGAAGGCGCACACCGATATTGGGAAGGGTACGCGGCCGTTTCCATTGCGAAGGCATCGCTGGAGAGTTTAGCTAAATACATGGCGGTTGAATTCAGCGCTTATGGGTTAAAAACAAACGTGATACAGGCGGGCATAACGGAGACAACATCACTAAAACTGATCCCCGGGAGTGAAAAACTGATCAAAACCGGAATAAAAAGAAACCCGATGGGAAGAATTACAAAACCGGAAGACGTTGCAAACGTTATCTACCTGCTTTGTACCGATGAAGCGTTTTGGATAAATGGGTCGCTGATCCATGTGGATGGTGGGGAGCATTGCAGGTAGGCTATAAGTCCGAAAGTCGAAAAAGTCCGGAAGTCCGAAAGACAAAAAGGCCGCGAATGAAATTTAACACGAAGAAGGCACCGAGAACACGAAGAAAAAAATTGACGAACTGTTAAGGCTTTGTGACCTTTGCGTCGCTCCTTTGCGGACTTTGTGGTTAAAATCCGAACAGTTTTTACACAGAAGAATAAATGAACAACCATATACTCAACCATCTTCCTTATAAATCCTCTTTCCGTTTTGTGGATAATATCATTTCCCTGAACGAGGATGAGGTGATCGGCGAATACACCCTAAAACCGGATTCCTTTTTTTACGAGGACCATTTTGCCGGCAACCCCGTTACACCCGGCGTTATCGTTACCGAAATTATGGCGCAGATCGGGCTGGTGGTGTTCGGTATTTTTTTGGTACTGAAGGAGCTCGACCTGACGTTTTTGGAGAACGATTCTTTGTTTCCTTTGCTTACATCAACCGACGTATCGTTCCATAAAATGGTTTTACCCGGCGAAAAGGTAACGGTTACTTCCAAAAAACAATATTTTCGCTTCGGAAAACTAAAGTGTTATATCGAAATGACCGACAGCTCGAAAGAGATCGTTGCCAAAGGAATGTTCTCCGGCGTTATTAAAGAAATTCACAAATGAGCAAAAGGGTTGTTGTTACGGGCATGGGCGTTGTTGCGCCCAATGGAATAGGCTTACCGGCTTTTTTGCATGCTTTACAAAACGGCATTTCGGGTATTAAATTCATCCCGCAATACCAGGAGTTGAATTTCAGTTGCCAGGTTGCAGGTCTGCCTGATTTTAAGTGGGATAATTTAGCCAACTATATTTCGGAAGTTACGCTGCACGGTTTAAAAGGCATCAATATTGGCTATGGACTTGTGGCAGCCCTGGATGCATGGACCGACTCGGGCATGGGCTACGAAACGGAAAAGCCGCGCTGGGAAACCGGCTGCGTTTTTGGTAACAGTACCGCCGATACCGAGGCTATGAAAAACGTTATCACCCGAGTGGATGGTAAAGAGGCCCGGAAACTGGGCTCGAGGGTGGTGGAACAGGCCATGAACAGCGGGGTTACTTCGTATGTTACCGGCAGGCTGGGCCTTGGTAATAAAGTGATCACCAATTCAGCTGCCTGCGCTACCGGCACACAAGCCATATTAATGGGCTACGAATACATTAAACATGGCTACGCCGACCGTATGCTGGTGGGCAGCACAGAGCATGTCGATCCCTATGTATATGGGGCCTTTGATTCCATGCGGGTACTGTCGCGCAAGTTTAATGACCAGCCCGAAAAAGCTTCGCGGCCAATGAGTTTGACCGCAGGGGGCTTCGTGCCGGGCTCGGGTGCTGGGGCTCTGGTACTGGAAGACCTGGATTTTGCTTTGCGGCGCGGCGCGAGGATATATGCGGAGGTTTTGGGCGGAGCTACCAACTCAGGCGGGCAGCGATCGGGCGGAACGATGACGGCGGCAAATTCCGAGGGGGTGATCCGCTGTGTGCAAGGCGCCCTGGCGGACGCGGGTATCAGCCCAAAACAAATCGACCTGATCAGTGGGCATTTAACAGCGACAAACGCCGATAAACAGGAGATACAGAACTGGAGTGATGCACTTGGCTGCAAACGCGGAGGGTTGCCCACCACGAATTCATTAAAGAGCATGATAGGCCATTGCCTGAGTGCGGCGGGATCGATTGAGACGGTGGCATCAATATTGCAGATAATGCATAACTTCGCGCATCCGAATATTAACCTGGACGATGCGAACCCTGAGATAGCGGAAATTGCAGGCGTAGAAAACCTGCCGGTTAAAATGACGAAAAAAGAAATTAATATTGTGGCCAAAGCAAACTTTGGTTTTGGGGACGTAAATTCCTGTTTAATACTTTCAAAATTTAAGGCATAAATGACGAGACAAGAGATTTTAGATGAACTAAAAAAGGTTATAGCCCCCTACACAACCAATAAAGAACTACTGGCCGGAATAACGGAAGAAACCGACCTGATAAAAGATCTGAAGATCAATTCCGCAAATCTTGTCGACATCATCATTGATGCGGAAGCCAAGTATGATATTGAAATTGACTATGATTCAGCCGATAAAATGATCAATGTGGGTACCTGTATAGATGTGATCAGCGAGAAAATTAACGCGCGGGGATGATCAGCGCCGGCAACGATATTGTTTCCTTAACCGCCACTAACGTTACCCGCACTAAATCCCCTGAGTTTTACGCAAAGATTATCAGTCCTGCTGAAAAAAAGCTTTCCAACAAGCTCGACCAGGCTGTTCTGCCGTTTGATCGCTTTGTTTGGTTGTTGTGGTCGATAAAGGAATCGGCTTATAAATACCTGCACAGGCTTGATCCCGGTATCGTGTTTACACCAGTAAAATTCGAAGTTCAATCTATAGAGATCCCTTTAGGCTTTATATGTGCCGAATCGGGTGCGGATAAAATTTCAGCTGAAGGATTTGAAGGGAGCATTACTTTTAACGGGCTTGTCATTTTTGGCGATAAAAAGCTATTTTCCCGGACAATGGTCTTCAGCGACTTTATCGCATCATTTGTTAATATCGACAATGATTTTGCGCACGTGTTTTGGGGTATTAAGCGAATTGAGGACAGTGCCTATCAACTGCAATCCGGCGCAGTAAGGGAGTTTGTGTTGGATGAATTGGCCGTGGTGTCGGGTCTTGAAAACCTGGCGATTGAAAAGAACGATGACGAAATACCTTTTTTATTAAGTAATGGAAGGCGACTGGAGGTGCCGGTGTCATTGTCGCACCACGAGCGCTGGGTGGCATTTTCGGCTCAAACGCAGGCCCTTGTCTTGCGTTGACATATACTGCCAGTCAAGTCTATCTTTTAATTTTGATTTATAATGCTACTCACCTACCTGAATTAGCATTATATTTTTTCGAACATTTTTTTACTTTTACATAAAACCAAACGACCATTTTTTTTATTCTAATTAATTAATGAAGGCAAATACGGGAGTGCACCATAACAACTACCCATTTTTAAGCGGCGGAGGTGATATGGGCGAGTTGCTGCGTTCGCTCGATTGGTCGGCCACGCCTTTAGGGCCGCCAGGCACCTGGCCGCCAGCGTTAAAGCAAACGGTGAGTATGATGCTGACCACCACGCTTCCGGTGCTGATTTGTTGGGGCAAGGACTACATCCAATTATATAACGACGCTTTCAGGCCCATCAATGGCGCCACCAAGCATCCAAAAGCAGCCGGAGGAAGCGCACGGGATACTTATGCCGAGATTTGGGATACTATAGGCCCAATGTTTGAAGGGGTGATGAACGGGCAAGCTGTTGGTTTCCCTGATTTTATGGTACCCCTTGACCGGAACGGGCAGCCGGAAGATTGTTACTTCGACTTTTCCTACAGTCCCATCCGGGACGAAAACGGGCATATTGGCGGCGTACTGGTGATCTGCATAGAAACCACCGGAAAGGCGCGGGCTATAAAAGAAATGGCCGCCACTAACGAGGAAGTAGCCGCTACAAATGAGGAGTTGGCCTCAGCAAATGAGGAACTTGCTTCGACAAATGAAGAACTGGCTGCAACAAATGACGAATTGATTGCGACGCAACAAAACCTGTTCGCCGCAAATACCGAACTTGCGGAGAATGAGTCGCGATTAAGAATGGCGATTGAAACCGCTAACCTGGGCACCTGGGATTATAATCCCGCCACGGGTGCGCTTTTTTGGTCGGACGAATGCAGAGATATTTACGGTTTGGCGCCCGGCCAGAATATCAGCTTTATGGATTTTGCCGATCACATTTACGCTGGCGACCGTGTGCGTGTGCTTGACGATATAAAGGCAGCCATGGATCCCCGCGGTGATGGTCATTATAAAATCACTTACCGAATTGTTCGGTTTGATAGCGACGAAACGCGTTGGATCAAAGCGCAGGGTTCCGTTTTTTTTGATGAAAAGGGTCAGGCCACGCGTTTTATCGGCACGGTGCTTGACATCACCGAAAGTAAATTATCGCAGCAGAAAATCGCCAGGAGTGAGAAATATTTTAGATCCATCGCTATTAATATCCCTAATTCCGTCGTCATTGTTATCGACACGGAACACCGGTATTTGCTGGTTGAGGGCGACCTGATGGACAAAATGGGTTACAACCGGAACGATTATGAGGGTAAACATCCCATAGAACTGGGGGAAAATGAACGTTACCAGGCGAATAAACACCTGTACGACCGGATGATAGCGGGTGAAAAGTTTTCGGTTGAACGAAAGGCTGCAACCGGCGAAAGCTATATTGTGCACCTGATCCCGTTAAAAAACGAACTCGACGAAGTCGAAGCAGGGCTGATCATAGCGCTGGACATTACAGAAATTAAACAAGCCGAAGAAAAAAGCGCCAAATTGGGGGCTATCGTAGAGTCATCAGACGATGCCATTATCAGCAAGACATTGGAGAGTGTTATTACCAGTTGGAACGATTCGGCGCAAAGGATGTTTGGCTACACCGCAGATGAGATCATCGGGCAAACGATTTACAAGCTTATCCCACCCGACAGGCAGGATGAGGAACCGAGAATACTTGCGCGTTTGACAAAAGGGGAGCGTGTTGAACATTTTGAAACTAAGCGGGTGACCAAAGAAGGCAAGTTGATAGATGTTTCATTAACCATTTCGCCTGTTAAAGATAGACAGGGGAATATTATCGGCGTGTCCAAAATAGCACGGAATATTACCGAGAAGAAACTGGAAGAACAGCGTAAAAACGATTTTATCGGCATGGTAAGCCACGAGCTGAAAACGCCGCTCACTTCACTTAACGGCATTATCCAGGTGGCAAATGCCAAGTTGAAGAACAGCGAAGATGTATTTTTAGCGGGGGCTATGCACAAGGCGAATGTGCAGGTAAAAAGAATGACCTCGATGATTAACGGGTTTCTCAACGTTTCGCGTCTTGAGGCCGGCAGGATGCCCCTTGAAAAAGAAGTTTTTGACATTGCTGAATTACTGAATGAAATAATGGACGAAACCAGGCTGGTAGTAAGTACGCACACCATCAGCCTGATTGGATCGGGCCACGCATTTTTGAACGCTGACCGCGAGCGGATCAGCTCTGTAATTACCAATCTTGTAAGCAATGCAGTTAAATATTCCCCAAAAGGAAAAACAATAGAAATTAGCTACCAGGTGAATGAAAAAGCGGTGATGGTGAGTGTGAAGGATGAGGGCTTGGGTATTAAACCAGCCGACCTGGAAAGGATATTCGATCGTTATTATCGTGTTGAAACAAGTGATACACGGAATATTTCGGGTTTTGGTATCGGGTTGTATTTAAGTGCCGAGATCATCGAACGCCATAACGGTAAAATATGGGCGGAAAGCGAAATAGGGAACGGGTCGGAATTTTATTTTGAATTACCGCTGGAATGATTGACCGTAAATATCCTCCAAATTGACCTTTAATACAATTGGCGTTCGATCTTTTTGATGAGGTCGTCCATATCAAAGGGCTTCGCAAGGAAATCATCAGCACCGGCCTCAATGGCAGAGCGTTCAATGTCCTTGCTGGCCGAAACTAATACAACCGGGATATTGCGGGTTTGAGGGTTTTGCTTCAAATATTTGCATATATCCCTGCCATCGCTGCCCGACATCCATATATCAAGCAGCAACAGATCCGGGAACTGACCAGTCATATCAAACAACTCAGCGCCGTTGGATGTACTTTGAACGTCATAGCCTTCAAATTCCAGCATTATACCCACTGCATCAAGTATTGCCGGGTCATCATCCGCAATCATGATCTTTTTTTGTTTTTCCATCACATCTCTATTTTGGATGATTCATCCGTGCCCAAATCTTTGTTAGTTCTCTTTAATGGGAGGGCAAAACAAAACGTTGACCCCCTCCCACGCCGGCTATTTACCCATATACGCCCGCCTTCACGCTTTATTATTTCAGATGAAATGTAAAGCCCCAGGCCCAGACCCGGAAATGTGTGCTGCATTTCTCCGCTTACTCTGTAAAATTGTTCAAAAACTCTGTCGAGATTTGCCGCCTCTATCCCAATGCCAAAATCTTCAACTGATAACCTTAATTCACCGTCTAAAGTTGTGATACTGACGATTATTTTATCCGCGTTCGGCGAGTACTTGATCGCATTGGTGATCAGGTTAGTGATTACCTGCCCTATGCGTTCCTTATCGCCAAAAACTAACCCGGTTGGCTTAAAATCTTTTACTATGGTATGTTTCGTTGTGGTTCGCTGCAGGTCTTCCAGCAACTCGGCCACATAAGGATTAAAATCAAACTCCCGGTCGTTAAACTGCAATTTCCCGGAGTTAATTTTAGTTACATCAAGCAAGTCGCCGATAAGGCTTGTCAGACGGTTAAGCTGGGCGTCCATTTTACCGATCATGGAAGCCTCTTTGGCTTCGCCTTTTTTAACCAGCATCCTTTCCAATACCTGGGTGTAGGCTTTTATACTGGTAACAGGCGTTTTCAGTTCGTGGCTGGCTATGCCAATAAAGTCATCTTTTTGACGCTGCAGGTTTTTTTGCTCAGTGATGTCAACACAAGCGCCGATATAACCGGTAAACGTCCCATCGGTTCGATATTGCGGCCTGCCGTTTGCGGCACACCAATGCCTGGTACCATCGAAGTGAGCGATCCGAAATTCAGCTTCATAATAACCCTTGCTTGCGATGGCATCAATAAACCTGCCGGCAGCTTTTTCGCGGTCTTCATCCACGATGGAATTTAGCCACCCGTCTCCAAGGTGATCTTCTAACGGACGGGCGGTCCAGTCTATCCAGGTTTGGTTTATGTAATTGATGGCACCCGTATCATCCGACATCCATAAACAAGCCGGGGCAGCGGATGTAATACTCCGCAGCAGTTGTTCGCTTTCAGCAAGCGCCTCTTTTGCGTTTTTTTGCTCGGTAATATCCAGTAAAGTCCCTAAAATACGGACAGCGGCATCTTCGCCGTTATTATACACCTTTCCTTCAACCCTAACCCAATGAATACTGTTATCTGGCCAAATAACACGGGCCTCGTAAAACAGCCGTCCCCAACCAGGAGCTTCCGCATGCGCTTTTGTCCGCGCCGGCAGGTCGTCCGGATGAAAAACCTTTACATATTCTCCCCGGGGAACGGGTTCGGCAAAACCAAATATATTGGCAAACTGCCTTGATGTGATCATCTCGCCGGTTACCAGGTCAAGGTCAAATGTACCCAGGTTTACCGAATCCACAGCCAGCCTTGCGCGTTCTTCGGCCTCTTCCAGCAACTGCTTCGCGTATACTTGCTCAGAGACCTCTCTCACTATGGCAATAACGCCGCTGATCGTTCCGTCATCTTCTTTATACGGCTCATACACAAAATCAAGGAAAACCTTTTCAACCTTTCCGTTACGGAACAAGGGTGCTTCCAGCGCTTCGCCCCTGAAGGGTTTACCGGTGAGGCGCACATCATTCAGCAGCTCTTCAAACCCGAGACCCTTTGCGTGGGTAAGCACATCAAATACCGGCTTACCCAGCATGTCGGCAACAGTTTGGCCATACAACTCACACAGCGGGGGGTTTATCAAATCGACAACATATTCTGGCCCTTTTAAAATTGCGATACCAACGGGCGCCTGCATAAAGGTTGAATAAAGCTGCTTCCGTTGATTTTTTAATGCCTCAACGCCGGCCCGCTCCTTTTCGGCAAGTTTATTAAGTTCGGTAACATTTGCCGGCGAATGGATAAAATAGGCTACGTTACCTTCTTTATCCAGTATAGGTGTGTTGGTGGTTGTCCACCACCGTTCCTCAAACTCATCCGTTCCCCGTACAGGTATATCATACCGGTAGTTGTACATGGTATGGGACTTTTTAGTTTTTATGGCCTGCTCAAACGAAAAAATTGTTCGTTCTATATTCTTCGAAACCTCATCAGTAGGGTTTGCGGGGAACGCTGCGAATACTGATTTGCCGACGAGGGCCTCGCGGCGGCTGTTGGTCGCGTTTAAATAGGCTTCGTTAACATCCAGGATGGTATAGCTCGGCGCATCAACATCCATAACCAGCAAAGTCGCCGGGCTGCTGTTAAAAATATCCCTGTATGATTCCCTGGTTATTTTTTCAACCATATATTGTAACTGGACAAGAGTGTTTCGGCAAATAGGAATTAAACATCATTTAATAAAGTATGTTTTAAATAAAAACAAATATAATAACCGGGGCTTGAGACACAATAAAATACTTTACAAAATGGATTTGATGCCCTATTTTGGCGGAAATACCCTTATAGTTTTGATATAACGCCGCTGGTAATACAGGTCAAAAGCCGATTCGGTTATCCCACAGGCTTGCCCCGAAGTTGAGTGAATAAATGTGATATTGCCCGCATTGTTTGAGCTCACAATGCCGATATGCCCCACCGTTTTAGGCACGGGCTCGGTGCCCGTGAACAGGATCAGGTCGCCCGGTTTTGCCTGCGTTATATCTATCTCGCGGTTAACATAAGTAAAATCAACAGAGGGTCGGGGCACCCTGACGCCAAAATGGTTAAAAACATAAGTAATAAAGCCCGAGCAGTCAAAACCAAGGTCCGGATTGGCGGAGCCGTATTCGTAAGGTGCGCCTTCAAGGGAATGCGCGAAGGATACTAACTCGGCAGGAGTAGTTTTACCTGTTTCGATGGTAATGTACTGGTCTTTAGTGCCAGGCTTCAGCGGCGGTAGAATGTTAGCGTTGCCCGGCGCGGCAGTTTTTGACTTGCTGCAGGAAAAAATGACCATGATCGCGATCAATATTACACTGATCTGTTTCATAGGTTATATAGTACAAAAACCCGTCCATTAATTGCATTATTGAAACAACGTGATGAGGGAACACCTCCAAAGGGCAAAAAAACGGTCAGTAGCAGGCTGTCTGACAACTCTATATCCGGGTGAAAACATCTATCTAAAAAAAGTTTTTGACGGCATAGCCGAATTGCTATATTTGCAGTCCCAAAAAACGGGGTTATATTTATTAAAACGGTCGATACGACCAATTGGTGAGGTGCCTGAGAGGCCGAAAGGATCAGTTTGCTAAACTGACGTACGGGAAACTGTACCGAGGGTTCGAATCCCTCCCTCACCGCCTTT
>OLLK01000081.1_pt1 | contig 28015 bp, 24 predicted proteins | sample 1604531 | NCBI WGS metagenome assembly OLLK01 (sample SAMEA104055722, study PRJEB20765) | soil metagenome | isolation source: soil | reverse complement strand
CGTTTTTTCCGTTTAGCAGGGCGGTAAGGCACCCCACGGGCTGCCGCGCGGATCTGCTCGATAATGGGCGGGCGTTCGGAAGAGGGGTTGAGGGAGTCGATTGGAAGATTTGGGGACATGGTGAGTGAGGATTACCACAAATTTAAGGAGTTGAAATGGTTAAAGTGGTGACAGTGTTTTGTCAGTGGGGGGGAAGCGCGTTTAGAAATGCGTTGGCGGTAATGTCCGCCGGGTCGACTCACCCCGACTACGCTTCGCTGGTCGACCCTCTCTTCGCCTGCGGCGGAAAGAGGGTAGCTGCAATTAAGTTTTAAATGGCAAGTCCTGAAATAGGAAACGGCTGATAATAAGCACATTGCATAGATGTTAGCCCAAAGGCTAATTTTATTGCGGTTGATTATCAGTTACTTAGCGGAATTTGGCGATTTATAAAAAATGAAACAGACTGATAATGAGTGTGTTTCATAATGTTCCACGCGTTCCGTGTGGAAAAATGGAACGCGTAGAAAGAGGCAGTCGATAGTGGCAGTTGCAGTAAGAGGTGAAGGGTAGGAAGTAAAAGGTGAAAGGCAGGAGGAAAAATAGTAGGTGGAGAACGGATACGCCGTAAACCCTTCGCCTTTTACCTTTTTTCCGTTAGCTTTATCCCCATAAAAAACCATTACATGAAGTACTCCATATCCCGCGCCTGTATTATCGGCTCGTTTTGCCTTACCCTTGCATCAACCCAACTTTTTGCCCAAAACAAACAACAATATACCGACCTGGCCGATGCGCTGCGCACCGGCTTCAGCCTGTTTGGCAGCCAGGGGCCCGAAAGTGTGAACTGGACCAATGGCGGCGAGAAATATTCTTTCACCAGTAATGGCGAGATCAGGATGATGGACCCGAAGACGCAGAAAGACGAACTGTTATTTACCGCCAAAGGATTGACTTTCCCCGGCGGCGATAAGGCGTTTGATTATGAGTCGTTCCAATGGTCGCATGACTCGAAACATTTGGTTTTTAAATCGAATTTGAGGCCGATCTACCGGCGTTCGGGCATAGCCGACTACTATATTTACGACCTGGCTACCAAACAACTAAAACAAGCGGCGAAGGACGCACGCACGGCAGAGTTGTCGCCGGATGGCTCGAAAGTAGGCATGGAGCGTAACGGCAATATGTTTGTTTACGATTTCGCCGCCGGCAAAGAAAAACAGCTTACTATGGATAAAACCAGCGAGCTGGGCACTTTTAATGGCCACTATGATTGGGTATACGAAGAAGAATTTGGACAAGCCCAGGCCTGGAACTGGTCGCCCGACAGCAAATACATGGCCTTTTGGCAGTTTAATGAAAAGCCGGTGCCCGATTTCCAGATGACGAATTTTGCGGGCGGACACCCGGATTATATTCATATCCCCATCCCCCAGGTGGGCGACCCGAATCCACAAGTGAAGATAGGCGTGATCGATGTGGCCTCGGGCAAAAAAGTATGGCTAACGCCTGACGAGACCGGCGATTTTTATATCCCGCGCATCTACTGGACCAGCAACCCCGATGTGCTGGCGCTCATGACGCTTAACCGCGCCCAAAACCACATGAAGCTTTACTTTTTTAATGTAAAAACTGGCGAACATCACGTGGTGCTGGAAGAAAAGAATTCCACCTGGGTAGCCATTTTCGACTTCTATACCAATGTGAACGATATGGTTTACTTTCCCAAGGGATCAAAGGAGTTTTTCTGGGTATCGGATCGATCAGGCTATTATCATATTTACCGGTATAGTTACGATGGAAAGCTGATCAACCAGGTAACCAAAGGGGATTGGGATATGATCAAAGTGAGCGGGATTGATCCAACGGCGAAAAAGATATACTACCTATCGGCCGAAGACGGCGGCCTGGAGCAGCAGTTTTATACCATCAACTTTGATGGCAGCGGTAAAACCAAGCTGTCAACCGTACCTGGTTTTCACGATATTAACATGTCGCCCAATACGCATTATTATTTGGAGTCGTACAGTAATGTAAGTACACCGCTGCATGTGGCATTGTGCGATAACAGCGGCAAAGTGCTGCAAATGCTGGAGGATAACCATGGCGTGAGTGACTTTGTGAAAAACCACGCCTATTCGGCGCCGGAGTTTATCAAGTTTAAAACCAGCGACGGCGTTAGCCTCGATGGGTATATCATTAAGCCATTCAATTTTGATCCCAACAAAAAATACCCTGTAGTGATGACCGTTTACGGCGGGCCGGAATCGCACGATGTGTTTAACAGTTTCTCGGCCGATGCCTGGCAGCAATGGCTGGCGCAAAACGGGTACATTGTGGCTAATGTAAATAACAGGGGAATTGCCAACTATGGCAGCGCCTTTATGAAAGTGGTTTACAAACAATTGGGCAAATGGGAAAGCAACGATTTTGTGGAGACCGCCAAATACCTGGCCACCATGCCTTTTGTCGACAGCAGCAAAATGGCCATTATGGGCACCAGTTATGGCGGCTACAGCACTACTTACACACTGTTAACCCACCCCGGTGTGTTTAAAGTTGGGATAGCCAACTCGCCGGTGACCGACTGGCGTTTATACGACGACATTTATACCGAGCGGTATATGGCCCCCCTGAAAGACAACGAAGCCGGCTACAAAGCAAGCTCGGATATGACTTATGCTTCGAATTTGAAAGATCGTTTATTCCTGATCCATTCGATGAGCGATGATAATGTGCATCCATCCAATACGATGCAATTGTTAACTGCGCTCACCAATGCAGGCAAGGATGTTGATTTAAGGATTTATCCTCCTGGGGCGCACGGCGCAGCTTATAACTGGGAGAGTTATTTGCTGATCTCGCAGGCAAGTTTTCAGTATTTGGAGCGGTATTTAAAGGGGAATTATGATCTGCCGAATTTGAATGCGAAATAGTCTGAACTAAGATTTTTATGATTTATAAGATTTTAGGATTAAGAGGGGTTTTTCATCTCATAATCCTAATGATCTTATATATCATAGTTCAGACAAAAGAGTTATCCATATTCCCCGATTTCTCCACAAAATCCGAAATCAAACATCCGAAATCCGAAATTCACAATAACTTTGCTCTTCACAGTAGGAACTGATCAGAGATGCCCGATTTTTCACACTTACACGTACATACCCAATTTTCGCTGCTCGACGGCGCTGCCGATATATCAAAACTGTATAAAAAAGCGGCCGCCGATGGCATGAAGGCGCTTGCCATTACCGACCATGGCAACATGTTCGGTGTGTTTAAGTTTGTGGCCGAAGCGGGCAAGCACAACATAAAACCGATTGTGGGCTGCGAGTTTTACGTGGTGGAGGATCGCCACAAAAAGCAATTTACCAAGGAGAAAAAGGATAAGCGCTACCATCAGCTGATGCTGGCGAAAAACCCGGAAGGCTATAAAAACCTGGTTAAGCTATGCTCACTGGGGTATATGGAAGGCCTTTACAGCAAATGGCCGCGTATCGATAAGGAGCTTATCTTAAAATATCATAAAGGCATTATCGCTACTACCTGCTGCCTGGGCGCGTCCGTGCCGCAGGCGATCCTGAACGGTACGGAAGATGATGCCGAAAAGGAATTTAAATGGTGGCTGGACCTTTTTGGCGAGGACTACTATGTGGAGCTGCAACGCCACGACCTTTCGGAGCAAAACACGGTAAATGTGGTTTTGCTGAAGTTTGCCAAAAAGTATAATGTAAAGGTGATCTGCTCCAATGATTCGCACTACGTGGATCAGCAGGACAGCAATGCGCACGACATCCTCCTTTGTGTAAACACCGGCGATATGCAAAGCACGCCGATAGCAACCGACGAAGAAGGCGGCAAAGGCTACCGCTTCGGTTTCCCTAACGACCAGTTTTATTTTAAAACACAGGCGGAAATGGGTAAAGTGTTCGAGGATCTGCCGGAATCATTGGATAATACCAATGAGATCATTGATAAAGTTGAGGTGTTAAAATTAAAGCGCGATATTTTGCTGCCGAACTTTGTTATCCCGCCTGAATTTAAAATACACAGCGAGACTACGGCGGGTCATGATGCGCTTAATCAATGGGAATACTTAAAACATTTAACCTTCACGGGCGCTAAAGAGCGCTATATCGACCTGACACCTGAAGCAGAGGAGCGGATAAACTTTGAACTGTTTACCATCCGTACCATGGGTTTTGCAGGTTACTTTTTAATTGTGGCCGATTTTATAAAGCATGGCCGCAACATTGGTGTGTTTATCGGGCCGGGACGTGGTTCTGCGGCGGGATCAGTGGTGGCCTATTGTACCGGCATCACTAATATTGATCCCCTGAAATACAACCTGCTGTTCGAAAGGTTTTTGAACCCCGACCGTAAGTCGATGCCCGATATTGATACGGACTTTGACGATGCAGGCCGCCAAAAGGTGATCGACTACGTGGTAGATAAATACGGTAAAAACCAGGTGGCGCAGATCATCACCTATGGCTCCATGGCTGCACGTACCAGTATACAGGATGTGGGCCGGGTGCTGGACATGCCCTTATCCGAAGTAAATGCCATTAAAAAGCTGGTGCCTGAAACGCTGGGGATTACCCTAAAAGATGCCATTGAACAGGTGCCTGAACTGAAAGAGATTTTAAAAGGGAACGATTTAAAGGCCCAGGTGCTGCGCGAGGCTGAAAAGTTGGAGGGATCGGTTCGAAATACGGGTGTTCATGCCGCCGGTATCATTATCGCACCATACGATTTGACCGATATTGTTCCTGTCGCGACAGCAAAAGATTCCGACCTGCTGGTGACGCAGTATGACGGCCGTGTGATAGAAGATGCCGGCGTAATTAAGATGGACTTCCTGGGCCTGAAAACCCTCACCATTTTGAAAGATGCGTTGAGGATGATCGAGCAAAATCACGGCGTTGTCATCGATATTGATACCATCCCGCTGGAAGATCAAAAAACATTTGAGCTTTACCAGCGCGGTGATACTAACGGCACATTCCAGTTTGAAAGTGACGGTATGCAAATGTACCTGCGCGATTTGAAACCGGATAAGTTTGAGGATTTGATCGCCATGAACGCGCTTTACCGCCCGGGGCCGATCGAGTACATACCTAACTTTATCAGCCGTAAGCACGGTCGCGAGCCGATCACTTTCGACTTACCCGACATGGAGGAATACCTGGGCGAAACCTACGGGATTACGGTGTACCAGGAACAGGTGATGCTTTTATCGCAAAAATTGGCCGGATTTAGCAAGGGCGACGCCGACGTATTGCGTAAAGCGATGGGTAAAAAGCAGCTCGAGGTGCTGAACAAGATGGAAGCTCAGTTTATGAGCGGCGCTGAAGCCAAAGGCCACCCGAAAGATAAGCTAACCAAAATTTGGAACGACTGGAAGGCCTTTGCCCAGTATGCGTTCAATAAATCGCATTCCACATGCTACGCTTTTGTGGCCTACCAAACGGCATACCTAAAAGCGCACTACCCATCCGAATATATGGCTGCTGTATTGAACAACCAGAACAGCATGGATAAGATCACCTTTTTTATGGAGGAGTGTCGCAGGATGGGCGTACAGGTATTGGGGCCGGATATCAACGAGTCGGACATGGCATTTGCCGTTAACGCCAAGGGGCAGATCCGCTTTGGCCTGACGGGCGTTAAGGGGGTAGGAGAGAAGGCTGTGGAAAGCATTATTGAAGAACGCAAAGAGCGGGGGCCTTACACGTCGGTATACGATTTTGCGCGGAGGTCAAATACAAGGAGCGTTAACCGTAAGTCGTACGAAAACCTGGTTTATGGTGGCGGGTTTGATGAGTTTGGTTATAACCGCGCTCAATTTTTTGCCAAGACGGAGAACGGGTTGCTAACCGGCGTGGAGCGGCTTACCAAGTATGCCAACGATTACCAGAATACACAAAATAGCTCGCAGTCGTCGCTGTTTGCCGGCGGCACGGCATCCTACATTCCCGAGCCGGCCATGCCGGATGCCGAAGAATGGGCCTTGATAGAAAAGCTGAAATACGAAAAGGAAGTGATCGGCATGTATCTGACCGGCCACCCGCTGGACAACTATAAAGTTGAACTGCAAAGATTTTGCAATACCAACATCAGCGACCTGAAACTGATGCAAAAAGCCCGCTCAGGCGAGGGCGGCGACGAGATCATGACGGCCTTTGCGCAGTTGCGCAAACGGGGTGAACTATGCGTGGGCGGCCTGGTGGGCAACGTACAGCATAAAATGACCAAGACAGGCAAGCCATTTGGGACTTTTGTTTTGGAGGATTATAACGAATCGTATGAGTTTGCCTTGTTTGGCGACGACTACGTAAAATTCCGCAACCTGATGGTGGATGGATACTTTTTGCATCTGAAAGGCATCGTCGAAGAAAAGTTTCGGCAGAAGGATAACTGGGATATGCGCATCCTCAACATGAGCCTGCTCTCCGAAATGCGCGATAAGCTTACCAAATCCCTCACTGTTTGCCTCGACCTGAATGCCCTCAGCAGCAACCTGCTGGACAATATCCAGGAAGTGATCAATGTAAATAACCAAAAGTACCCGGTAAAAAACTGTATCCTGCGATTTATGATCAAGGACAGAGATGAAAATATGCTGGTGGAACTGCCATCCAAAAATTTTAAGGTAAACCCTAGCGATGATTTGATGGCAGATATATTTACGCTGACGAATGTGCAGCCGGTGTTGAATTAATAATCACGGTTGTACACTCGGTTTTTTATAAAACGCAGCCGCTAGCAGGGCAATAATCGCGGTAACAATTGGTACAGCGATAAGCGTGATAATTCCAATATAGACATAGATCGCGCCACAATCGATGCATTGCGGGCGCATATTTTTTGAATGGCTTTTCGCACTGAGCTCAATCATTATAAAAGATGAAGCAATTCCAATAAAACAGCAAATACAGGCGATTCCGATTATAGATATGGCAACACGGTGGAATATCCGGAGGATTGATAAAACGATTTGAAGAATTGGGGCAAGTAGTAAAGGAATGAGGTCGGGCATGAGTTTCGGTGGCTGTTGTCTTTAATACCTTACCAGTTAAATAAGTAACCCAACTTTGGCTTTATCCGGTCCTTTATTTTTGGCGGACATCAATGAAAGAAATAACGATTTTCAAGCGGTCGATACTGAAAATATAGGATTGTCAAAAATCTCAATCTTGTTTAATAAAAGGGCCTTTTATTGTAAATCCATCCTTCTCAAACTTTTGATAACAATCCTTTATATAAATCTCCATGTCGTAATCGGTCGACTTTAAAACAAACGCATACGTTGGCCGGTATTGAGCCAAAAACGTCAGCAGGGTATCGCCCTTTAAATTAGTAATGCGCGAAACATTGCCCCTGTTAAATTTTTCGTCTACAAATTGCTCGTGCTCATCCTTTATAAGCACATTTTTAAATTTATATTCAGAGGAGCTTTTGTAGGTTAGGTACCTCACAAGCGCAAGTATATCAATACTTAGCAACTGCCCGGGCCGGTCGCCGGTTGGCAGGCCGATAACATCTTTTAGTTTTGGCGGTGTATAGTTGAATTGTTTGGCATATTCGCCCCTGTTGGCCAGTGAATCTTGCCTAAAACTATGTGTGCCGTAAATGGTCACCTCGTTAAGGTTGTTGATCTTTGATTCCAGTTCAACGGTAACAAATAGGTTTGGTTTACCTGCCGGGATAAAAACCGTTTTGTAACCCAACGCTGATATTTTAAGGCTGTCAGTTGGATGAGTTGCATCAATTTCAAACTGTCCGGCCTGGTTGGTGCGAATAGTCTCATTGCCAGCATTAACCAGTGCGCCGGGTATAACTTGTTTACTGGCTTTGTCAATCACCACCCCGCTTACTTTTTGGCCAAAGGCGCTTGCCCCGGTTAAAAGCATAAGGAACAGAAAAATATATTTCAGTGTTTGCGTTCGCATGTGACGATCTATTCAAAAATAATCATCTGAAGCAATATGAAAAGCGTTTTAACATCATTTAACACGGGATAATTTTTAAAATCTATTTTTAGCTTTATGGCATGGAACGTTTGGAAGATTATCAGCCTCCCGGCAATGCGGCGCTTGGCGTAATAGTATTTATATTGTTTTGGGTTGGCATAGTGTTAATGTTTGCTAATGTGAATTTGTATGGGGATGTGGCAATGCCTGAGTTTATGGTGGCGGTGCTGCTCATAGCGCCAGGCATAATTCTTACGCCATTATTATTTAATTCGATGGCCAGCAAAAAACTTAAGGGGATTGCAAAGGGAGTCTTGTTGTTTGCCGTTAACATTATCGCCTTTGGCAGCACGTTGCTTTATGGGGTGTTAGCAATTGATTATTACCAGGCACCTCCTGCACCCGTCACCACCGTTAGGTTTGCGATAACTGCCACCGGTTATAAAACATTTCGTTTCGGTAACGGACAAATACCGTGTGCTGATATAATTTATAGAAACCATGTAAAACGGTTTGATTTTCCCGACGAAACCATGGCAACCATAAATCAATACAAAAGCATTCAGTTGGAAACTACCCCCGGTTTCCTTGGCTTTGATGTGATAAAAAGTAAGAAATTGGTTAAATAGGGTGTTACTTTTTCGACCGGTTTTCCGGGGCGCAATTGGAATAAGTTAATGCACATTTGAAAATACGTTTCCGCTTGAGCACCCGTACGCCTCACCCCAACCCCTCTCCAAAGGAGAGGGGCTTTTATAGAAGCAAAAAATCCGAAATCGAAAATCCGAATTCCGACATCAAAAACTATCTTTGCCGAATTATGAGCAACGCAACCGAAGATATTTTTAAAAACGTTATATCGCATGCAAAGGAATATGGATTTGTTTTCCCATCCAGTGAAATTTATGACGGCCTGAGCGCCGTTTATGATTACGGGCAAAATGGTGTAGAACTAAAAAACAACATCAAAACCTACTGGTGGAAAGCCATGGTGCAGATGAATGAGAATATCGTCGGGTTGGATTCGGCCATATTTATGCACCCAATGATCTGGAAGGCCAGCGGCCACGTGGATGGTTTCAGCGACCCGATGATTGACAATAAGGATTCACAAAAGCGTTACCGTGCCGACCAGTTGCTCGAAGATAAAATAGCAGCTTATGACCAGGAAGGTAAAACTGACCTGGCCGAGCTACTGCAAACCGAAATGGACGTGGCCCTAAAAAATGAAGACTTACCGCGCTTGCGCGAATTGATCATAGAGCACGAAATAACCGACCCTATCGGCGGCTCAAAAAACTGGACCGAAGTGCGCCAGTTTAACCTGATGTTCAGCACCCAGATGGGCGCTATTGCAGGCGAGGCTGATGTGGTTTACCTGCGGCCGGAAACTGCCCAGGGCATTTTTGTAAACTACCTGAATGTGCAGAAATCAGGCAGGATGAAAATACCGTTTGGAATAGCGCAAATTGGTAAGGCATTCCGTAATGAAGTTATCGCCCGCCAGTTTATTATACGGATGCGCGAGTTTGAGCAAATGGAGATGCAATACTTCGTTCGCCCCGGTACACAGCCGGAGTGGTTTGAAAAATGGAAAGAAACACGCCTGAAGTGGCACCTGGCGTTAGGCACTGATGCTGCCAAATACCGTTACCACGAGCATACCAAACTGGCGCATTATGCTGATGCAGCCTTTGATATTGAATTTGAATTTCCGTTTGGTTTTAAAGAAGTAGAAGGCATACACAGCCGCACCGATTTCGACCTGAGCCAGCACCAGAAATTCAGTAATAAAAAAATGCAGTACTTCGATCCTGAATTAGGACCCGACGGCAAGCCTTACGGTAACTATATCCCTTATGTGATAGAAACCTCTATCGGGTTGGACAGGATGTTTTTGCTGACGATGATCAACGCCTACCAGGAAGAAGACCTGAGCACCGAAGAGCGCCAGGACAGCCGCACGGTTTTGAGGCTGCACCCTTGTTTAGCGCCTGTAAAAGCAGCCATTTTCCCCCTCACCAAAAAAGACGGTCTGCCGGAGAAAGCCCGCGAGATCATGGATTTGCTGAAGGTTGATTTTAACCTGCAATATGAAGAGAAAGATACCATCGGCAAACGGTATCGCCGCCAGGATGCCATCGGCACGCCGTTTTGTATTACTGTTGACCACCAGACACTGGAAGATAATACCGTAACCATCCGCCACCGCGATACTATGGAGCAGGAACGTGTAAACGCTGCTGATCTGCAAAAGATCATCGGTGATTTGGTGAGCTGGCGGAATTTGTTGGGATAGGATCACAGATTTAGGATGATTTATTTGATTACACTGATTTTAAATTAGCCACGCCTGTAAAATCAGGGTTATCATTCTAAACCAATATTTAGATCACAGATTGAATAGGATTTATTTGATTACACTGATTTTAAATTAACCACGGCAACAAAATCAGTGTAATCAAATAAATCATCCTAAATCTGTGATCTCCATAGAATTTATCCAAAATCTATTTTTTCATTTGTTAATATTGTTCATCAATCCACTATAAACAAATGAAAAAGTTCGCTATTCTATTGCTCCAGGCCGTGGTATTTTTACCGGCACTGGTATTTGCGCAGACGAAAACCTACCATATCCTCCAAACATTCCACATCAAAAGTAGCGGCGGTTATGATTATATCACCGTCGATTCGCTGTCAGATAACCTTTACGTGTCGCATGGGACCCAGGTAAACGTGGTAAACAAAATGACCGGCGACTCTATTGGCGTAATAAAAACCGACAAAGATGTGCACGGCATTGCCCTGGTGCAAGAACTGGGCAAAGGCTATATTACCAACGGGGGTGCTAACAGTGCTGCTGTATTTGATTTGAAAACTAACAAAATACTGGGCCATGTGCCGACAGGCATGTTCGCCGACGGGATAATGTATGATACTTTTTCTAAAAAAGTGATTACTTGTAATGGCAGGGGCAAAAACATGACCGTGATCGATCCGAAAACCGACCAGGCCGTGGCCACCATCCAGCTAACCGGCTGGCCCGAAACCGCAACAAGTGACGGTAAAGGAAAAATTTATGTAAATAATGCTGAGAAAAGCGAGATCGATGTGATCGATGCCAAAACATTTAAAGTGATACACACCTGGCCGCTGGCGCCGGGAAAGGGACCCTCAGGCCTGGCAATGGACAGGGCAACCATGCGCCTGTTCGCCGGTTGCGATGGTAACAAATTGGTGGTAATGGATGCCACAAATGGCAAAGTGATTACTACACTTCCAATCGACGATGAGTGTGACGCGGTGGGTTTTGATGTGAAGTTAAAAACTGTTTACTCATCCAATGGCGAGGGTACCTTAACGATCATCAAAGAAGAATCAGCCAATAAATTCGTAGTAGCCCAGGTTTTAAAAACCGAAAAAGGCGCCAGGACCAATGCCGTTGATCAACTGACACACAAAATATATTTGCCTACTGCGGATTTTGCACCGAAGGATCCGAAGTCATTCCGGCCGCAAACACTTCCGGGCACATTCAGGGTATTGGTGGTAACGCCGTAATATGCTTTTAAAAATGATAATATTCATTGCCGTCGGCTTTAGCCGACGGACTAATCACAAACAAAACGGGGGCTTTAGCCCAAACAAGCTTGCTTATTTGGGCTAAAGCCCAATATTATTGCTGATTTTTATCCGTTGACTGAAGTCAACGGCAATGAAAAATAAACTCATGTCATTTTTTGGACAGCTTCCAAAATACTTACGGATTTGTCAACTTTTTAAATTTGACAAATCTTTGCTATTTTAACAGCGTGGCAGACTACGAAACTAAGATTGGCATCAAATCATGGGCGGAAGAAGATCGACCGCGTGAAAAACTTGCGGGCCAGGGCCGGCGTGCCCTCACCGATGCGGAGTTGATCGCTATACTGATCGGCTCAGGCAGCCGTAACGAAACTGCCGTTGAATTGAGCAAACGTATCCTGCATCATTATGGTAACGACCTGAACAAATTGGGCAAAGCGTCGATACCGGAACTTTCCAATTTTAAGGGTATTGGTGAAGCCAAAGCGGTCGCTATTATTGCTGCGCTGGAGATTGGCCGCAGGAGAGGCGAAACGGAATCGGCCCCGCCTGAATTTATTCATAGCAGCAAGGACGCTTATAACCTGATGCGCCGGCATTTGGTCGATTTGAGTCACGAAGAATTTTGGATTATACTTACGGCGAGGTCGCAAAAAGTGATCACAAAGGAACTGATCAGCAGGGGAGGCTTGTCCAATACCGTTATCGATCCTAAAATTATTTTTAGCCTTGCACTGCAGCATCTGGCCAGTCATATTATCCTGGTCCATAATCACCCGTCAGGAAATTTAAAGCCCAGCCATAGCGATGTAGTTTTAACCAAAAATGCTATTAGCGCCGGGCAGATACTGGATATTAAGGTGATGGACCATTTGATTATCTCCGACCAGGGATTTTTTAGCATGGCGGATGAAGGAGTCATTTAAATTTCGGATTTCGGATTTTCGATTTCGGATTTATTTAGATTTCGGAATTTTCCACTTATTGTTTATTTTTAAAGGTGTTCAAGTGGGCTTTGCCGTTCAGATGTCCGTCCCGAAGGCTATCGGGATCTGATTTATTTTTTATGTGTCATATCATTTTTTATCCGAAACAAAGCATCTAAATTAGGGTTGTAAAACAAATTAACTGAACAGCTATGAACACACCTGATGATATACTACCTCCTGACGATTCCGAAGAATCGGAGATGGATGACCAGCAAAGCCAAAGAGATATTCATTCCAACGGATTGGATGAAGACTATGAAGCCGCCAGGGAAGACGAGCCGGCCGATGCTTCTGAACTGGAAGAGGCATATGATGCTTCGGAGCCTTCATACACGCTGCACGTGGATGACGAGGAAGACCACGATGATTGATTTTTAACGATAACGTCTTTCGGACTTTTCCGACTTCCCGACTTTCGGACTAAATCCTATCTTTGCCGATTATTGTCGCGCATTAGATGAAAATATCATACAATTGGCTGAAAGCGTTTATTGATACCGATAAAACGCCTGAAGAAATTTCCAAAATATTAACAGGTACGGGCCTCGAGGTGGAGAGCATGGAAAAAGTGCAGGCTCTTCCCGGAGGACTTGAAGGGTTGGTGATCGGTTATGTCAAAGAAAGTTCTCAACATCCCAATGCCGACCGGCTAAGCGTAACCAAGGTAGATGCCGGCACCGGTGAGGACCTGCAAATTGTTTGCGGTGCGCACAATGTTGCCGCCGGCCAAAAGGTGGTAGTGGCCCTGGTAGGGACAACTGTTCACCCAACCACAGGGGAACCATTCAAAATAAATAAGTCGAAGATCAGGGGCGAGGTATCGGAGGGGATGATCTGCGCCGAAGACGAGATCGGGTTAGGAACTGATCATGCCGGTATAATGGTTTTGGATGATAGCGCCGAAATCGGTAAACCGGCCAAAGACTATTTCGACCTGAAAGACGACTTTATGTACGAGATCGGCCTGACGCCAAACCGCGCAGATGCCGCCTCGCATTTGGGTACTGCACGGGATATAGCTGCCTTTTTAAAAATACCCATTAAAAGGCCGGATATTTCGGCTTTCAAAGTGGATGATACCAGCCGCACGATAAAAGTTATTGTGGAGAATGAACAGGCTGCACCAAGATATTCCGGCGTGACTATTTCCGGCGTGGAAGTGAAAGAATCTCCGGCATGGCTTAAGGAGCGTTTGGCGGTGATCGGAATACGGTCGATCAATAATATCGTCGACGCAACTAACTATGTGCTGCATGACTTAGGGCAGCCCCTGCACGCCTTTGATGCGGATGCGATCAGCGGCGATACCGTCCTCGTAAAGAATTGCGCCGAAGGCACTCCATTTACGACGCTTGACGAAGTAGAGCGCAAACTATCTGCCGATGATTTGATGATATGCGACGGAAATGGCAAGCCGATGTGTATCGGCGGTGTGTTCGGCGGCATCGGTTCGGGCGTTACGGCGAATACTAAAAATATTTTTTTGGAAAGCGCTTATTTTAACGCGGTGTCCATCCGTAAAACGTCCAAGCGCCATGGTTTAAAAACAGACGCTTCTTTCCGGTTTGAGCGTGGTACTGATCCAAATATGACGGTATTCGCCCTGAAGCGAGTTGCGTTATTGATACAGGAAGTTGCCGGCGGTAAAATATCATCCGAAATTTCGGATAACTATCCCAACCCGGTTGCACCGTTTGCGATTGATGTTACTTATAAAACCATTGACCGGTTGATCGGTAAACAAATCCCGCATGGCGAGATAAAAGACATCCTGACTGGACTTGAGATTGAGATTGTAGCTGAGACCGCCGAAAACCTTGATTTAAAAGTGCCGCCGTACCGGGTGGACATTACGCGGGATGTAGATGTAGTAGAAGAGATTTTACGCATTTACGGGTATAATAATGTTGAGATACCCATCCAGGTGCGGGCTTCGCTGAATAATTCTACCAGGCCCGAAAAAGATTCGGTTCAAAGCCTGTTATCAGACTTGCTTACCGCAAATGGGTTCAACGAGATCATGTCGAATTCGCTGACTAAATCGGCCTATTCATCCAACCTGGATAAAGCAGTAAAAATATTGAACCCACTAAGCAGCGACCTGGATGTAATGCGACAAACGATGTTGTACTCCGGCCTGGAAGCTGTGGCATACAATCAAAACCGCAAAAATGCCGATCTGAAGCTTTATGAGTTTGGCAAGGTCTATTCGGTTGAGGAGGAAAAATATACCGAAATCCAACGATTTGCGATCTTTTTGTCAGGAGCTGCGACCAACGAGCAATGGAACCAAAAACCCAAAGCAGTTTCCTTTTACAATTTAAAAGCGGTTGTTGATGCTTTATTGGAAAAGCTGAATATTGTTGATTTTTCGGTAGAAGATTCCACCTGCAGCCGGATTGCTTATGGTTTGCAATATAAAGTAAATGGCAAACAGCTGGTAAAATTCGGAGCCGTTAAGAGTGAGGCGTTAAAGAAAGCCGATGTAGACAAGGAAGTTTTTTATGCCGACTTTAATTTCGACATGATACTGAAAGCGGCAAGGAAAAATAAGATCATTTATCGCGAGCTTTCTAAATATCCAGCAGTTCGCCGGGACCTTTCCATGCTGATCGATAAAACGGTCAGTTTTGATCAGCTTAAACAAATCGCCCAAAAAGCGGAGCGCAAACTATTGCAGGAAGTTAATGTGTTCGATGTTTACGAGGGCGACAAACTTCCCGCTGGCAAAAAATCATACGCCCTCAGTTTTATTTTACAGGATGATGAAAAAACGCTTACCGATAAGGCGATCGACAGCACCATGCAAAAGCTGATCTATAATTTGCAGAAGGAAGCGGGAGCGGAGATCAGGAAATAGTTGGTGAGTTATTGAATTATTGAGTTATTGAGTTTGATATAAGTTTTGACTTTGAAAATTATTCAATATATTTCCACTTGAATTAAGAGTTAACCATCTGATAACGATAAATAAATAATTATAATTACTAACTCAATAATTCAGTAACTCAATAACTCAAAACTAAAACATGGCCCTTGCAGAGCAGCTAAGCAGAATTGTTGACCGGACGGAACGGCTTATAGAGCTTTGCGCTGCCTTGCAGGAGGAAAATGACTTGCTGAAATTAGAGAGTGAAGCGCTCACCGTAGCCCTGGATGCCAGTAAAAATAAGACCAAAGAACTGGAAGAAAAGCTTAAAGCTTTGAAGATGGCGAAGTCATTTTCAGAAACAAATGAAAAAAGTCTTGACATAAAGCAAAAAATTAACGAATTTGTGCAGGAAATAGATAAGTGCATTGTACTATTAAAAAAATAGTGCATAATGTGAAAAGCTCAAATGGGAGAAATCTCGATAAAAATAAATATTGCTGACAGAGTTTACCCCTTAAAGGTAAACATGGAAGAAGAAGAAATAATACGAAGGGCAGCTAAATTAATTAACGACCGGATAAAAGAATACCAGGAAAATTACGCCGTTAGGGATAAGCAGGATTTGCTTTCGATGTGTGTGCTGCATTATGCAACATCCTCATTAAAAGCCGATAAGAAAGTGACGGTTGAAGATGCGGAAGTAACCGATAAGGTATACCAGTTGGATCATTTGTTGACGGAATTTTTTTCAAAGCAATAACGTTCTTTACATAATTACGAGCAATTAAGATTTAACCGCGGTTAAATTTTAAGTTTCACTATTAAAAACTTAACGCTTCAATATTTAGCGGATCTAAGAGGCATGCGTTACACGTTTTACGTTTAACGGTAAACCATGATTCCCAAAGTCCCACATGAAGTTTTTAAATACATGACACTTAAAAATTTAGTTGCGGTTTTTTTATTATACACCAATTATATATTTATAACCAATGAGTTCAACCATATTATATCTCATCATCGGCATTCTTGTCGGGGGGCCCGCAGGGTTCCTGATGGGGCGCTTCCTGTTAAGGAAGCTATTTAAAGATCAGGAAGTGTCGGCCCAGAATAAAGTGAAAAAAATACTTAAGGATGCTGAAAACGACGCCGAAATCCTTAAAAAGAATAAACTGCTGGAAGCAAGGGAAAAGTTTTTGCAAATGAAGGCCGAGCATGAACAGCAGGTAAATGAGCGAAATAATAATGTTAACCAGCGCGAGAACGGCGTAAAGCAAAAGGAACAATCGCTCAATTCACGCCTGGAGAACATGAACCGGAAGGAAAGTGAAATTGACAATGTGCGCAAAAACCTGGAGCGCCAAACCGAAATTGTAGTTAAAAAGCAGGAAGAAGTAGATGTCCTGAAAAATCAGCACGTGCAGCAACTGGAAACCATTGCCGGCCTGAGTGCTGAAGAAGCCAAAAACCAGCTGGTGGATAACCTGCGCGAAGAAGCCCGCAGTAAGGCTATGGCCCAGATCAAAGACATTGTTGACGAAGCTAAGCTCACCGCAACCAAAGAAGCCAAAAAGATCGTTATCCAAACCATACAGCGTACGGCAACCGAGGCGGCGATCGAAAACACGGTTTCTATTTTCAATATCGAAAATGATGAAATAAAAGGCCGGATCATCGGGCGTGAAGGCCGTAATATCCGCGCCCTTGAAGCCGCTACCGGTATCGAGATTATCGTAGACGACACGCCGGAAGCGATCATTCTTTCAGGATTTGACCCGGTTCGTCGCGAAATTGCACGTCTTGCCATGCACCGCCTGGTGACGGACGGTCGTATCCACCCGGCCCGCATCGAGGAAGTGGTTGCAAAAACCAAGAAACAGATCGAAGAAGAAATTGTGGAGATAGGCGAACGCACCGTGATCGACCTTGGCATAAACGGCCTGCACCCCGAATTGATCCGTATGGTCGGCCGTATGCGTTACCGTTCATCGTACGGGCAAAACCTGTTGCAGCACTCGCGCGAGGTAGCTAATTTCTGTGCTACAATGGCAGCAGAATTAGGCCTTAACGTAAAGTTGGCCAAGCGGGCAGGTTTATTGCACGATATTGGTAAAGTACCCGACGATAACCCGGAACTGCCGCACGCAATATTAGGCATGCAACTGGCCGAGAAATATAAGGAGCATCCCGAAGTATGTAACGCCATTGGCGCCCACCATGACGAGGTGGAAATGACCTCGATGCTATCACCCATTATACAGGTTTGTGATGCCATCTCAGGCGCCCGCCCCGGCGCACGCCGCGAAGTGGTTGAAAGCTATATCAAACGCCTGAAAGAGCTGGAAGATTTAGCAATGTCGTATCCGGGCGTCGAGAAAACTTTCGCCATACAAGCCGGTCGTGAATTGCGGGTTGTTGTGGAAAGCGAAAAGATAAGTGATGCACAGTCGGAAGTATTAGCGGCTGATATATCCAATCGCATACAAACCGAGATGACCTACCCTGGACAAATAAAAGTTACGGTGATCAGGGAGACCAGGTCGGTAGCATTTGCGAAATAAGTAAGACATTGTTATTTCGATCCGCTGTGAATGGTGGATCGAAATAACATTTTTATATTTGAAGGGTGAAAGCTGCGGCACATAAAACTCCACAATCTTCAAAAGCGCCCGAAAAACGCCCGGTAGATATTTATTTCGATAAGTACGCCGAAAGCCATCAAAATCCGACCAATAAGTTGATCCATTGGATTTGTGTGCCACTTATCGTTTTTAGCCTGCTTGGTTTAGTTTGGGCAATTCCTTTTCCCCATCTTGATTTTTTAGGCCGGTACTACAGTTTTGTCAACTGGGCGTCCCTGTTGATAGCATTCTCGATTTACTATTATTACAGGCTTTCCCCAATGCTATCTTATTTGATGCTGCTGATCGTATTTACGTTTAGCTATGGTATTATCGACCTGGCAAATTGGGCAAAAACAGGAGGGCCACCCTTGTGGGAGTCATCATTGATTATTTTTGTGATCGCCTGGATAGGGCAATTTATCGGGCATAAGATCGAAGGTAAAAAGCCATCGTTTTTGGATGATCTTAAGTTTCTGCTCGTCGGTCCGATATGGCTGCTGCATTTTATTTTGAAGAAGTTTTCTATCAGGTATTAAATTGAATCCTGAAATTTCTTATTTTTCTTAATTTCAACCCTAATTAAATCTTGAATTTCTCAAGCTAATTGCCAGTGTTAATTATTTCAAAATTTCGTGATTACTATGATGCTTCCGTTGGATACGGAATTGATAAAACTATTGTCTATGAAAGAGACACGAGGATTGTTAAGAGCAAGGATTTCTCCATCGATAATCATTTAGGGGGTAATAATTATTTTCTGAGGCGATCAAACTTAAATGATGATAGCGTTAATAATGAATGGAAGATAATTGGGTTTTGCGGCAAGACCTACGTAGCGCTTATTCAAACCAAAAAAGATGTGAATGGGCAACAGCAAATTATCGATTGCTATTATGGCCAGGAAGCCTTAGCGCGAGTTTATGAAAAGGATATAAAAAGATATTGGTGGTACGATGTCAATAAAGAGACGGCAGAATTTATTGATAAGTGGCACGACAGAGAATGTACCAGTTTTTTTATCGACAATAATACACCGGTTTTTTATGTTCAACCGTTAACGAACTATCAGGCAAAATATATTGATGTTACCATTAACCCTTGTTTAGCGGAATTCAAATTTTTTAGAGTTTTCGACTCCTTTTCTGCATTCCAGGAAATTCAAATGTTTATTTCGGGGGTATTGGGAACAGGTTCGCCAAAAACTTTAGAGATTAGTAATACCGAGAAAATAAAGCAATATGGTTATGACCCTAAATGGTCATTTCGTAATCCTGATCCGCCAAAAAGAAAACAATAGCTCAATTTTTAAAGATTCTTCCCCAATTTGTCCAAAATATCCTGTGGTACTTTTTGAAGGTCGAGCACTAAAAATCCATCAAGGCAGTCCGAAAACTTTGGGTCGATATTAAAGCTGATGATCTTTGCATTCAGGGCGATGTATTGGCGTAGCAGTACAGGTATTTTGATGTTACGGGTTTCCACCTCCGCAATCAGGTTATCCAGGCCTTTAAAAGTGTCCTCGCCGGATAGCAAAACATCGCTGTCAAAATTACCCAGGTCGACTTTGAACCTTTTCCTTGGTTTGACATATTGAGCAAGCTCGTGATCAAAATGGTTGCGATTGATATAGTCCACGATTAGTGATTTGCTGAACGTCGAAAAGGAATTGCTGATGCTCACAGGACCGATGAGGTACCGGTACCGCGGATTATCGATAAGGTATTTCAAAATACCCTTCCATAACAAAAATAGCGGCAGCGGCTTTTGCTGGTATTCCTTGCGTATCCATGAACGGCCCAACTCGATACTCTTTTTCAGCACCGGCGTGAATTGAGATTTTATCTTAAACAGCTCCGAAATATAAAATCCTTTTTTACCGTAACTATAAAATATCTCGTCGCCAAGCCCCAGGCGGTACGCACCCACGATCATTTTGGCTCCCGTATCCCAGATGAACAGGTGATTATAGTAAATGTCGTATTCATCCAGGTCGGTTGATTTGTTGGTACCCTCGCCAACTTCCCTGAAGGTAATCTCCCTCAGACGGCCGATTTCGCGTATTACATTTGGAATCAGCGATGTAGGAACAATAAAAACCTCGTAATTTTTCTCCACCCATACGCGGTAATCGTCACGTAAAGGCTGGATATCTTTTTCAAGCGCTTCGGTGCTAACCTGTCCCACTATTGCCTTCGGGGTTTTCTTTATCTTGAACAGGTTGCGCGGGTTAAATATTTTTTTCTCCTCATCCAGGCCGCTGCCCAGGGCATAAGTGCGCGCCCGTAAATAGTTAAGCAGTTTGACGCTGTTGGTATAATCGGGCACGTCCTCAACATTTATAGGTTTACCTATGCGCAGCTTGATGGTGTGGCCCTGTTTGTTGAATAATTCTGACGGTAATTTGGCCGTTCGGAGTGTGGGATGTATTAAACTCAACAGGTTAAAAAGCAGCCCGTTGTTGCCATGAAAGTAAATGGGCACCACGGGCACTTTTGCTTTGGCGATGATCTTACCCACAACAGGGTGCCACATTCGGTCGGTTACCTGTTTTTGATCCAGTTTGTAGGTCGACACCTCGCCAGCCGGGAAAATACCAATCGGTGTGCCCTTCGCCAAAAGCTCGAGCGTGGTTTTTAACCCGCTTATGGACGACGAATGTTCGATATTTTCGAATGGGTTTACAGCGATGAAGTAATCGGCCAGGTTGGGGATTTTCTTCAAAATAAAATTCGCCATCAATTTAGCATCCGGCCTAACCATGCACAATATCTTTAGCAAAACCATGCCTTCGATGCCGCCATAAGGATGGTTGGCGATGGCGATAAAGCTGCCGGTGGCAGGCAGGTTTTTTAATTCCTTTTCATCAAAATCTATCTCGATGCCGCAGCCTTTTAAAATGGCATCAGCAAACTCCGGGCCCTGTTTAGGCTGTGCCTGGTCAAATAATTCATTTACCTGGTTTATCTTCATCAACTCCATCAACAAAGGCGCCAGGCCCGGCATTTTTAACTTATCAATTTTGGTAGCCTTTGCAAACTCTTCGGTGGTGATTACTTTCATTTTTTAACAAAAAAAACCTGTAAATCTATTTGAGTAAATAAGTACGGCAGAAAATTGTTTATTTTAACCTTGATAAACCCGGTAGATGAAAGCGCGGATAAAAAGTTACTTCAGCATAACCAAAAAAGAATGGAATGGCCTGGTAGTGCTCGTTATTTTGATCTTAGGGGTATTGGTTGCGCCTTATATTTACCAATTGTTCCACAAAGATAGCACAATAAATTTCATAGATTTTGATAAGGCGGCTGCCCGGCTCAGCAAAGCAAAAATGAATGGCGGCTATGGCGTTGACAGCGGAACTTCGGACACGCAATTGAACAGCCCGGTTATGTTTCCGTTTGACCCAAATACGCTTTCGATTGATCAATGGAAGCGATTGGGTTTAAGAGAACGCCAGGCTGCGGTGATCCTGCATTTCGAAAGCAAAGGTGGCCGCTTTTACCGGAAAGAAGATCTAAAAAAAATTTACGCGATAACGCCCGCAGATTACAGCCGGTTGGAACCTTATATTAACATCCCCGGATCAATCATCGAAATTAAAAAGCTAAAACCGGGGGAGACCCAGGAACTTAACAGATCCGATTCGGCAAAGCTCACCGAATTAAACGGCGTAGGCCCATCCTTTGCTGTACGAATAATTCGCTATCGCGACAGGTTGGGCGGCTTTTACCGGAAGGAACAGCTGAAAGAGATTTACGGTATCGATTCGGTAAAATACCAGGAAATCAGCAATTCAGTTACAGTTAATCCACGACTGGTTAAAAAGATAAACGTCAACATCATCTCGTTTGATCAGCTCCGGCTGTTTCCATATTTTACTTATAAGCAGGTAAATGCCATCATTCAATATCGTGCCCAGCATGGCAGCTACCGGTCAATTGAAGATCTGAAAAATATAGCGATACTGGACGAACAGACACTACAAAAAGCAGCACCTTATTTAAACTATAAATGATAACAGCAGATATAAAAGCGGCCATCCGCGATATTCCCGATTTCCCGAAACCGGGGATAATTTTTAAGGATATCACCCCAATTTTGAAGGACCCCAAATTGTGCGGGAAGATTGTCGACGCCTTCATTGAACAACTAAAAGGCATTCGTATAGATGCTGTAGCAGGTATCGAAAGCCGCGGCTTTTTATTTGGCCTAACACTGGCAAACAAACTAGGCGTACCCTTTGTACCGGTGCGTAAAGCCGGTAAGCTGCCCTTCACCATCAAACAAAAAGCATACAAGTTGGAATACGGTACGGCAACAATAGAATTGCACACGGACGCCTTCGAACCTGGGCAGCACATCCTGGTTCATGATGATTTGCTGGCTACAGGAGGCACCGCCCTGGCAGCCAGTGAGCTAATACAGGAAATGGGTGGCGTTGTAGCCGGATTCTCTTTTGTTGTTGGTTTGGGATTTCTAAACGGCGCGGACAGGATTTCGCCCGTTTGCGATAATATTATTGTGCTGGCAGAATATTAAAATCATTCGGTTCATTTTTTATGAGCAAGAAACGGGTTTTCCATGCCTCACCCTGTGGGTAGTTTTGCTGTATAAAATATTAACAGCATGCATATCAAAAGTGAACCATCGATCTTATATTTCGGAACGCCGGTTGTTCTGGTCAGTACAAAAAATGAAAACGAGTCCGACAATCTTGCGCCCATGTCATCAGTATTCTGGCTGGGCTGGCGGTGTATCATCGGGCTTGCGGCCGCTTCAAAAACCACGCAAAACTTGATACGGACAAGGCAATGTGTTTTAAACCTTCCGTCGGTAAATGAGGTGGCTGCAGTAAATCTCCTGGCCCGTACCACGGGATCAAGCCCCGTTCCCGAAGGAAAACTTTTAAAAGGGTACCGCCACGAGCAGGATAAATTTACGGTAGCTGGCTTAACGCCGGTGAGGTCTGAGACGGTGTTGCCTCCCAGGGTGGATGAATGCCCGGTGCAAATGGAGGCTGTGGTGGAGGCAATCCACGGCGTAGCGGAAGAGGATGATGCGGTCCGCGGAAGAATCATGACATTTGAGCTTCGTATCCAGCGGGTCCACCTGGAAGAATCTATTATCATGGACGGCCACCCAAACCGGGTTGACCCCGATAAATGGAAGCCGCTGATCATGAGTTTTCAGCAATTTTATGGGCTTGGCGACCAGGTCCATTCATCAACACTGGCAAAAATTCCGGAATATCTATACAATACTGCCGACCGGGAAAGGGCGATGTGCATTTTTTAGGTACCTCGCCTAAATATTTTTTTAGGGGCAAATCACCTAAACAACCATGCGCAAATCAGCTAAAAGCAGTATTCATACTGTATACCATTCCGTTCTGTTTTCCGGCTGGTGCCATTTGAAATCAAATCGCGAATTATTGCGTTACTTTGCTGAAAAACCGATATTTACCTATGGATTCTTTAGTTACTGATATGCCTTCAACGGGCTATGATTTCTCCCAAAGCGAACACCAGCAAATGGTTGGCCGGATGGCCCGTGATTTTGCGGAAAAGAATATCCGGCCGCATGTGATGGAATGGGATGAAGCACAGTATTTCCCCATTGAGGTGTTTAAACAACTCGGTGAGTTGGGTATGATGGGCGTTGTAGTGCCGGAGGAATATGGCGGCTCGGGCTTTGGTTATTTGGAATATGTGACAGTTGTCAGCGAGATCGCCAGAGTATGCGGGTCGATAGGCTTGTCAGTTGCCGCCCATAATTCATTGTGCACAGGTCATATCCTTGCTTTTGCGAATGAAGAACAGAAACACCGCTGGCTGCCCAGGCTGGCTACCTGCGAATGGCTTGGCGCCTGGGGACTGACCGAGTCGAACACTGGTTCCGACGCCATGGGGATGAATACAACGGCTGCGCTGGATGGCGACCACTATATTGTTAACGGCTCAAAAAACTTTATCACCCATGGTAAATCGGGGGATGTTGCTGTGGTGATGGTGCGTACCGGCGAGAAAAATGATTCCAAAGGTATTTCGACATTAGTAATTGAAAAAGGCACGCCCGGGTTTACGCACGGCAAAAAGGAAAACAAAATGGGCATGCGTGCTTCGGAAACCACGGAGTTAATATTTAATGATTGCCGCGTTCCCAAAGACAACCTGCTGGGCAACGAAGGCGAAGGCTTTAAACAAGCTATGAAAGTTTTGGATGGCGGGAGAATATCTATAGCGGCCTTATCTTTAGGCATTGCCAAAGGTGCTTTTGACGCTGCGGTAGCTTATTCAAAGGAGCGCAAGCAGTTTGGGAAGTCTATCAGTACTTTCCAGGGCATATCCTTCAAGCTGGCTGATATGGCCACCCAAATAGAAGCTGCCGAACTATTGGTAATGCAGGCCGCCGATTTGAAAAACCGCCACCAGCCCGTTACCAAACAAGCCGCCATGGCCAAATATTATGCCTCGGAAGTTGCAGTAAAAGTGGCGAATGAGGCTGTACAGATATTTGGCGGCTACGGCTATACCAAGGATTTCCCGGTTGAGAAGTTTTACCGCGATGCCAAGTTGTGCACGATAGGCGAGGGGACAAGCGAGATACAGAAGATTGTGATTGGGAGGGAGGTGCTTCGTTAAATTTTGTTGAAATGTTGTAAAGTTGAAACGTTGAAATGTTATAAGAATCCCAAATGGAACACAAACTTTCCCCTGACGTTTTGAAAATAGAGTTGCGTTATTATATCGATAACGCTTCGGACCAGGAACTGGAAGAACTATATGCTTTTGTGAATTCAAAAACGCCGCCTTACGAGTGGTGGAATGATGAAGAAATGATGGCCGAACTGGATAGGCGCGCCGCTGATTTAAAGAGCGGAAAAGACCCGGGTATATCGTGGGATGTTTTAAAGAAAGATTTATTATCCCGTCGAAATAAAGATGGAAATTGACTTTTTCTTTTCAGCGACAGCGGGGAAGGAGGTCCGGAAATGCTTAAACCCGACGATAAATCTGACATCCCATTCCCTGGATAGAACGTTGGTTGCATACCAGGGGCGACCCCAATGGATCGATACTACAAGCAATTGCGTAAACGCCTGAATTTTGCTTGCAATATTTAACAGGGCCGCCCGTTCATTTTAGCAATGAAAAACCTTCGCCTGCTTCCGGTTTTGCTCCCAGCGCTGCTTTGCTCTGCGTTTTTATCATGCCATTATGAAAAACCTAATCCCGGCAAGAATGGTTCATCCTCTTCCTTATCTAAAATAAACATCTTAATTTATCATTGTGGTTTTGGCAATTACCCGGGCAAAGGTTCATTAGGGGTAAATATTTTTATCATCAACAACTCTGACGACACTTTAAAATATTCTAATACCAGGTCCCTTTTTTCGAAGTTTTATTGTACTGATAATGTGGATATGACCGTCGCCGATAAACGCCCTTTGCCATTTGACAGCGTTGTACGAGTGGTTATACCGCCTCACAACGGCAAGTACGCCTCGTTGGATTTCAAGGTGCTTAAAATGCCCGACACAGGCTTTGTATTCAGGATAGGAATGAAATTGGCGCAATGGCATGCCGGCTCTCCCAAAACAATTTTGGCCGCAATTGCGCGCGAAAAAACAGATACTGTCTGGTCAAACGTAAAAGTGCTTGATATTAGAAAAAATCACCAATTGTCAGATATCGCGGAAATTCGATACGAAGCGCAAATTTTAAAAAAAGTGCTCCCGTTTTTTTCTTCACCGCTAACGCAAGAGGATAAAACCAAGTATACTTTAAATATTAATCAAGCTAGAATAAAGGCCTTAAAGATTTTAGGGGATACCGCTATGAAATTCTTCGATCTTCCGAATCGCAAATTGAGTAAATACTTGTACACGATTTGTGAAATGAGGATAAACAACAATTCAGACGATACGCTCAAATATTTTAGTATGAACTGTTCCTGGCTGGAAATGTATACTACAAATGATGTTTACTTTAAGGTGCCGGAACGAATGTGTATGCAGAATTATCCTGAGGCGCAGGTCATTCCACCGAGACAGACATCAGTCGTTAAAATTCCAATTGTAGCTTATATAAAAACTTTGCTGCCGCGAAAAATAAAAATTGGCTTGAGCTTGCAAAGGCTTAATGATGACAATCCATATGATTTAGCGCCTGGCTTACTCGATTTGATGTTGAAACCACAACCCAGCAATATGATATGGTCAAATGAAGTAACAATCCATTAGCGACCACCTAAATCAACCACTCACTGAATCAACATTTCAACTTTACAACCTTACAACATTTCAACAAACATCTTTCAAATTCCAAAAACATTCCCTACCTTTGCCTTCCCTGAAAGGAGGTATATCGGGAATTATGATCATTATCAACGTAAAAGACGGCGAATCATTAGACAAAGCATTAAAACGCTTTAAAAAGAAGTTTGAAAAAACAGGTGTATTACGCGAGTTACGCAGTCGCCAGGCTTTCGAAAAGAAATCCGTTACCCGCCGCCATGTGGTGAAACACGCCATCTACAAGCAAAATATGAACCTGGAGGCAACTGTTTAATTTTTTTAAGATTCTTTAAAAAAATTACAATTTTCCTTTCAATTATAACAAAAACTATTTGTACATTCAGCATTCGGATGTACAAGTAGTTTTTATGTTTACAGAGCGTTTTATCCGGTATATTCAGTTCGAAAAAAGGTACTCTCCGCACACGGTTTCCGCCTACCAGTCCGACCTTGGCCAGTTTATAGGCTTCCTTAACAACCCCGAAAAACAAAATCCACCGCCGGCCGCGGTTATTACGCATCCTTCCCAAATTACGCATTATCATATCCGCAACTGGATGGTGGAGTTAATGAACGATGCCATTCTGGCTCGTTCTATCAACCGCAAAATAGCCACCCTGCGCAAATATTTTAAGTTTTTGCTGCAGGAGGGCATCATCGAAATTAATCCTGCTTCAAAGATCAATACGCCAAAAATCCCTAAAAACCTGCCGGTTGTTGTGGAGGATGAAAAACTTACACGCATGCTGGATGACGGGGACAAATTCAGTACCGACTTCGCTGGCGTACGCGATAAACTCGTGATAGAGATGCTGTTTGGAACCGGCATGCGTTTATCTGAGTTGATTGGCGTAAAAGACTCGGATATCAACGTTTATGAAGGCACAATAAAAGTATTGGGCAAGCGCAATAAGGAGCGCATCATCCCGGTAAACAACGAGCTGAAATTATTAGTTGCTGAATACCAGGAGTTAAAGAAAAAGCAGGAATTTTCCGGTAACAATTCGTTAACCTTAATCGTTACAAATAAAGGAGCCAAGGCTTATTCGATGTTGATCTATCTAATTGTGCAGAAATACCTTTCCTACATATCTACTCAAAATAAACGCAGCCCGCATGTTTTGCGGCACACTTTTGCAACAAGCTTATTAAACCGTGGCGCCGATCTGAACGCCATCAAAGAACTTTTGGGCCATGCCAACCTCAGCGCGACCCAGATATATACCCACAATTCAGTTGAGCGATTAAAATCTATTTACAAACAAGCCCATCCAAAGGCATAAAAAGGAGGAATCATGAAAATCAGAGTGCAATCTATTCGTTTTAATGCAGACAGGAAATTATTGGATTTTATCCAGAAAAAAGCAGATAAGCTTGACACCTTCTATGACCAGATCATCAGCGGGGAAGTTTATTTACGCCTGGAAAATGTTGAAGACGAAGCCAATAAGATAACGGAGATTAAACTGACGATACCGGGCAATCAATTATTTGCAAAGGAACAGTGCAAAACATTTGAAGAAGGCACCGACCTGGCTATTGAGTGTCTGCGCAAGCAAATTGAAAAACATAAGCAAAAGAAAACCGTAGCCGCGGCTGCTGCAAAAAAGGCAGCCTTGCAGGAAGTAACAGAGGAGTTTTAAGTATAAAAAACATAAAAATTTTGACTGGATCGGCGGGTTTTTACC
>OLLK01000271.1_pt1 | contig 31381 bp, 7 predicted proteins | sample 1604531 | NCBI WGS metagenome assembly OLLK01 (sample SAMEA104055722, study PRJEB20765) | soil metagenome | isolation source: soil | reverse complement strand
GTGCCCCGCTGGCAGGTAATAAACTTTGCAAGTTCTTTTAGTTTAAAGTTACGCCTTTATTCCCGTATACAAATACGCGGCAACTGGCTTGGCGGGCTACCTGCAAGCGGGGCACGAGAACGCAGCCCTACGGGCCACTGCGCTGCATTCTCGCGCCTGAATTCTGGGCTCATGATCTAAAGCTACGCCCTTTATTCCAGCAAACAAAGAAGCATCTAACCAGTTAAAGCGGGCTACCTATCAGCGGGGCACTAGCGCGCTCCGCACAGCCCGGCGCGGCACCCGAGTGCCTGAATTCGGGGTTTTTAATTATGTATTAAATGAAATTCTTTCTATTTCAATACTTCAGCACGATAAACCCTGTTTTATGTTTGGTGACGTTGTTTACTGTGTAATCCAACTGATAGAAATAGGTCCCCGGCAATTGCAGCTGGCCATTCTTGTTGCTGTGACCGTCAAATAGCTTTGAGCTGTTGTCGTAGCCTTTTGCCTCATAGATCAATTGCCCATTGCGGTTCATGATAGTGAGTTTGTTATCGGGGTAGGCTTGTATACCGTCAATCACCAGGAAATCGTTAACACCGTCGCCGTTGGGCGAGATGCCCTGGTGGACCAGTATCACGTCATCTTCCAAAGTTGGACTTTCGGTTGGCTTCGTTACACTGATGCCGGGGTCATAGCTATCGGCGCCTGGTGCCGCGCGTGTAACAGTGATGGTATAGGTTTTTGTGGTTGTACCGTTTTGAGCAGTTACAACTATGCTGATGGTATTTGAACCCTGGGCCAATGCAATTGGCCCGAACGTGGTGCCAGAAGGCGATGCTGTGCCGTTTATAGTTATCGTTGCATTAGCATCGCTGGTGACAGGTTTTACCGTCATCGATGTTACCGTGTTTTTTACGCTGAGGGTATAGCTGGTGGTTGCGGGTGCAAAGCTTGGGCTAAGCGGGGTAACGCTTGGACTCATGCTGGCCAGGTTGGCGTTGCTTGACGCAACCCTGGTCACGGTTACAGTATAGGTTTTAGTGGTGGTTCCATTTTGAGCGGTTACTACTGTGGTGATCTTATTAGCGCCAACTGCCAGGGCAATCGGTCCGGATGCGGTTCCGGATGGGGTTGTTGTGCCGTTTACCGTTACCGTTGCATTTGCATCGGTGGTCGTCGGCGTTAAAGTTATGCTTGTTGTAGTATTTGGTACGCTTGCGGTATAAGCGATCGTCGCGGCAGCAAAAACCGGGCTTAGCATTCCGGAGCTTAGGCTGATGTTTGAAAGCGTTGCAATAGCCGAAGCTGCCCGGGTTACGGTTATGGTGTAAGTTTTGGTGGTGGCACCATCCTGTGCGGTTACTACTATGTTTATGGCTGTTGTTGTGCCGCCGGCAAGTGCAATGGGCTGGGATACTGTGCCGGATGTTACTGCTGTGCCGTTAACTGTTATTGTTGCATTGGGATCGCCGGTTACCGGTTTTACCGTCATGGATGGAACAGTACCTGGCGCATTTAGGGTATAGCTGGTAGTTGCCGAGGAAAATGCCGGGCTTAGCGGGGTAACACTTGGGCTTATTGCTGTAAGGTTTGCATTACTGGCCCCGATCCTGGTTACGGCTATCGTATACGTTTTTTTGGTGCTGCTGTTTTGTGCCGTGACAACTACGCTGATGTTGTTGACACCGACCGTCAGTGCGATAGCATGGGAGGGGTTACCGGATGATACGGTTGTTCCGTTTACCTGTATGGTTGCGTTGGCGTCGGTAACGGTTGGTGTTAAGGTTATGCTCGGCGTAGTATTGGGCACAGTGACGGAATAACCGGTGGTTGCCGTCGCAAATACCGGGCTCAATGTGCCGTTGCTGAGTGTTATGTTCGACAATGATGCATCTGCCGACGGCGCCCTGGTTACCGTTATGGTATAGGTTTTAGTGGTGCTGCCGTCCTGGGCCGTTACTACTACGTTTATCGATGTTGCTGTGCCTTCGGCAAGTGGTATCGCTGCCGATGTGGTTCCTGAGGCCAATGCTGTTCCGTTTACTTTTATAGTTGCGTTGGCATCACTGGTTATGGGTTTTACAGTCATCGTTGACGTGGCATTGGGTACGCTTAGCGTATAACTGGTCGTTCCCGGCGCAAATGCCGGGCTTAGCGGCGTCACACTCGGGTTCATGCTGGCCAGGTTAGCGTTGGTGGAGCCTGCACGCGTTACCGTGAGGGTATAGGTTTTAGTAGTGACACCGTCCTGGGCTGTTACTACCATGTTAATCGTGTTTGGGCCGATATTAAGCGGTATTGCACCTGATGAAACACCTGAAGAGACAACCACGCCATTTACTTTTATTGCCGAAGTTGACGTGCCTGCTGTTGGCGTTACGGTTATCGACGTGGTTGTATTGGCTACTGCCGCGGTATAGCTGGTTATGCCGGTTGAAAATGCTGGTTTCAACGTGCCTGCGCTGATTGTAAAATTGCCAAGGGTCGCATCTGAAGAACCGCGTCCTATTAAAACAGTGTAGGTCTTGGTTGTTACCCCATCCTCAGCCGTTACAACAATTGTGGCGGTATTTTGGCCGATGGCGAGTGGTATATTTGCTGATGGACTCCCGGATGTTACAGCAGTACCATTGACAAGGATCGTCGCTCCCTGCTCTGAAGCGGTTGGTGTTAAGTTAACAGAAGCCACGGACTCGTTTTCCGAAACCGTGTAATTCGTAGTACCCGGATCAAAAGACGGATTCAGGATTCCGGAGCTAATATTAAGGTTAGAAAGATTTGCGTTTTCAATTACTTGCAAATTTAAAGTTGTTGAACTGCTTCCGCTACTGTTATAAGCGGTAACAACATAGTTTGAAGCCGCGCTTTTCACTGTAGGTGTTCCATTTATAGTACCGGTGGAATTATTAAAATTTAAGCCGCCTGGTAACGGCGGATTGATGTAATAGCCGCCAGGAACAATTTCTTGTACAGAGGTATTTTGATCGGCCACAAAAACATCGCCATTAGCATCTAAAGCGATGCCAACGGGCGAAACTATTCCAAAGCCCAAGGTTGTTATCGCGCCTCCGTCGACCGGGATTTTTTTGATCAAATTGTTGTTGTCATCAGAAACATACACGTTCCCCGCCATGTCCACGGCGACACCATTTGGATTATTGAAGCCAGTTGCCAGGGTAATCACTTGTCCGCCATTTATTGGAATTTCCTTCACCGCATTATTACTCCGGTCCGTAACGTATACATTTCCGGCAATATCAACTGCTACACCAGTTGGGGTATTGAACCCTGATGCTAAAACAATTGGCGTTCCGCCTCCGGCAGGTATTTTCTCCACTTGATTACTAGAGGCGTCGCTTACATATAAATTCCCGTTTGTGTCAATGGCTATACCGTATGGCGACTGAAAACCAGATGCCAAAGTAATCATAGTACCCCCTCCCACCGGAATCTTTTTAACGACTCTGTTCGCATTATCGGTTACATATACATTTCCGGTGGTATCTACTGCAACTCCTGCAGGACCATTAAAGTTGTTGGACAATGGGACCGGGTTACCGCCAACTGCCGGCAGGAGATAAACTGTATTGGTACCGACACTTGCCACATAAACGTTTCCCGATTTACCAATAGCAATCCCTCTTATCCCATTGAACTTCGAGGACAGTGTAAGTGTGCTTTGAGCGGGAACTACGCCACCATTATTTACCGGTGACAAAACTGAAATTGCGGTATTTATCGTGTAAACCTGGGGGCTATTATAACTAATAATGGGAGCAGGCGGTGCATTTACAGCAATGTTTAAGGTAGTTGAACTGCTTTTGCCATTATTGTAGGCGGTTACAGTGTAATTTGTAGCTGGGCTTATAGATGTAGGTGTGCCGCTTATCGTTCCTGTAACATCATCAAAAATTAATCCTATCGGTAAAGATGGCGTTATAAAAAACCCGTAAACCGGGGATATTTTTTTAATTGCATTATTGCCAAAATCGGCAACGTATATGTTGCCTGATCCATCTATTGACAAGCCCTGAGGCCCGATAAATCCGGACACCAATGTCATTGATTGCCCATTAGGGAAAAATTCGGTAATTGTGCTATTTGTTTGTTCCGGATCCATCTGATTAGTATTGTTGTTTGCAACAAAAACATCTCCTTCTGCATCGGTCACGATACCTGAATAGCTATTGACGACAGACGAAATGGTCACAATTTTATTTGTGCCGGCAGGAATTTCATATGCTGACTCATTTGCTGTCACAAATAAATTAGCTGCTGCATCAACGGCAACGTCCACTAATGCTGGCAAACCGATAAGAGAGAAAGGAGCGCCACCGGCTACTGAAATCTCTTTCACTTGAGAGTTGCCGGAATCGGCTATGTATATGTCGCCTTTGTTATCTACAGCTACTGATGTTGGGGTTTTGAAACCGGAGCCTAAAGTTACTATCGCACCACCACCAAATGGAATTTTTTTTACGGCATTGTTACCTTTATCGGCTACATATACATTACCTGCTACATCAACAGCGATGCCGGCCGGATTATTAAATCCGGTCCCTATAACGATTGGAGTAGTGCTACCGGATGGAATTTTTTTAATTACGTTATTGCCGCTATCTGATATGTATATATTGCCGGCTACATCAGCTGCAACACCGATGGGCTGATTGAAACTCGAATTAATAGTCGATATATTGGTATTGGCATAACTATAGCCTTGCGGGGCATTGGTCGTCGGCACTAAAGGTGTGATTTGAGTTCCTGCTATATAAACTTGTGGACTAGCATAGCTAATGTTTGGCGCCTGACCGAAGGTATATTTAAAGCCCAGGACGAAGTATAACAGAAAAACGAATCGAAGCTTTGTGATCATGGTTTGTTGTTGTGGGGTCGTGAGTGTGTAATATTAAAAATGAAAACAGAAATAAATCTAATTGTTTTTATATTAAAAAAACAAAAAAAATCGTAGAAAATTTATTGGCTTAACCTAAGGTTAACAAAGCCGGTAAACACCGGGCTAGCGATGCAAAAGACGTAGCCGGGAACCAACAAATTTTTTCGGGTCCCGGCTGCTTATGGCAGTGCCTTAATGTCAATATTTCAGCACAATATACCCTGTTTTATGTTTGCTGATGCCTTTTACGGTATAATCCAGCTGGTAAAAATAGGTGCCCGGCAACTGCATTTGCCCGTTTTTGTTGCTATGGCCGTCAAAAAGCCTGGTGCTGTTATCATATCCTTTAGCTTCGTAAACCATTTGCCCGCTGCGGCTCATGATGGTTAGCTTGTTATCCGGATAAGCCTGGATACCGTCAATTGCCAGGAAATCGTTAACACCGTCGCCATTGGGCGATAGGCCCTGGTGAACCAGGATCACATCATCATCTAAAGAAGGAGCCTCAGCCGGCGCGGTCACGCTGATGGCGGTCCCGGCAGCTATCGGTACAAAGTGGTTTGCCGGCGGCGCCGCACGGGTTACCGTTACTGTATAGGTTTTTCTGGTTGTTCCGTTTTGAGCGGCTACCAATATCGTAATGGTATTTGAGCCCACTGAAAGTGCGATGGGGGCTGAAGCCGTTCCGGATGGTACAGCAACGGTATCAACTTTTATCCTTGCACCTGTATCAATACTTATTGGCCTAATCGTCATTACTGAATCGGTGAATTTTACGGCAAGCGTGTAACTGGTGGTTGCCGGTGCAAACGCCGGGCTGAGCGGGGTTAAGCTTGGATTAATACCAGCCAGGTTGGCGTTGGCTGAAGCAACACGGGTTACGGTTACGGTATAGGTCCTGGTCGTGGTGCCATCTGGCGCAGTAACTGTTGTAGTAATTGTATTCGGTCCCACATTAAGCGCTATGGCACCTGATGCCGAGCCGGAGGTTACCGCAGCGCCGTTCACCATTATAGTCGCACTGGCATTAGTCACGGTAGGTGTCAGGGTGATACTCGTGGTAGTATTAGGTACACTGGCAGTATATGCCGTTGTTGCCGCAGCAAATAATGGGCTGAGCGTACCTGCACTGAGGCTGATATTTGACAGACTGGCATCAGCAGACAGTGACCTGGTTACTTTTAAGGTGTATGTTTTTGTTGTCGAACCATTTTGAGCGGTCACTACGGTAGTGATCGTATTAATCCCCACTGCCAGCGCGATCGGGCCGGAAGCGCTACCCGATGCTACTGTCGCTCCGTTAACTTTAATCGTCGCATTAGGGTCGGTAGCTGTCGGGGTTATTGTTATGGTTGACGATGTATTGGCTACCGTATCGGCATAACTGGTGGTTGATGCTGCAAAAGTTGGGCTAAGCGTACCGCTGCTAACGCCGATGTTTGACAGGGTGGCATCGGCGCCCGGCGCCCTGGTTACTGTTATGGAATAGGTTTTGGTGGTACTATCCTGGGCAGTAACCAATATGCTGATCACTGTTGTTCCGCCTTCATTCAGGGCGACCGCCTGGGATACTGTACCGGAAATTACCGGTAAGCCGTTGACGCGTATGGTCGCATTGGGGTCGGCGGCAACTGGTCTTACGGTCATTGTTGCAGCTGAATTAGGTGCATTTAGCGTATAGTTGGTAGTTGCAGATGAAAAAGCAGGGCTCAAAGGGGTAATACTTGGTGTTATGGCGGTAAGGTTAGCATTGCTGGAACCAACCCGGGTTACCGTTACTGTATAAGTTTTGCTGGTGGTGCTATCCTGCGCTGTTACTACAGTAGTGATGGTGTTTGAGCCAAATGCCAGGCCTATCGGCGCGGCAGCGGCTCCCGATTTCACTTTTATCCCGTTTACCTTTATTATGGCTAATGTATCGGTTGCCGTCGGTGTTATGATGATGGATGTGGTGGCAGCCGGCACACTAACGGCATAGCCGGTGGTTGCCGTGGCAAACGCAGGGCTTAGTGCACCTTTGCTGATCTTTAACGCGCTCAATCCGGCAACTGACGATGGAGAGACGGATAATTTGATAACTGATGTGCTTGAACCACCGATATTGTAGGCATTGATGGTAAAAAATGTGGGTGGCAATGCGGCAGTAGGCGTACCGCTGATCCTGCCGGTTGTCGCGTCAAAAACAAGGCCTGCCGGGAGCGTTTTATCAATGGAATAGCCTGTTGCAGTAACTTTTGATACAAAATTGTTGCCGATGTCGCATACCAGCAGGTTGCCGGATGGATCGATCGTGAGGCCGCCCAGGAAAGTATAGTGTAAAGTATTTTGTGCGGTTGTACCTGATGGATTCAGCGCGCCAATAATGGTTGAAACCACACCGCCCGGTGTAATTTTCCTGATTTGGTTATATTCAGCAACATACACCGTTCCATTCGGCTCCGCCGCCACACCCCAGGGCTGCTGAAAGCTTGCGGCCGTGCCATTGCCATCAACCGAAGTAAAAGCGCCGCTCCCGGCAAGGGTGCTTACCAAGCCGCCGGTGGTGATCTTACGCACCAGGTTGGCGTCTGTGATGTACAAATTTCCAATCGTATCCACGGCTATTTCATTAAGCCTGCTAAAGGTTGCTGCCGTGCCCTGCCCGTTGGCAGAACCCTGCACGTATTGCTGGCCGGCAATGGTCGACACTAACCCTGAGGGCGTGATCTTCCTGATGAGGTCATTACCCTGATCGGCAACAAATAAATTACCGCTTTTGTCTATCGTAATACCCGATGGAAACCCAAAACTGGCTTGCGTGCCCTGGCCGTCCAGCTGATTGCCGCCACCGGCAAATATGCTTACAACGCCCTGCGGGGTTACCTTTTTGATCAGGCTGTTAAACGTATCCGTTAAATAAACATTGCCCGCCGCGTCAACAGTAACGCCGGCAGGGAACACAAAATTTGTAAGCTGGTTTGTACCCCTGCCGGCAAATGTGGTCACCACACCGGCGGGTGTTATTTTCCTTATCACATCGTTGGTAGCATCCGCAACATAAATGTTCCCGGCGGCGTCAAGCGCAACGCCGTTAGGTGCCGCGAACCTTGCTGCCGAACCGGTACCATCGATGTACCCGCCCTGACCGGGTAGACCTGCGATGGCCGTTATTTGCCCATAAGCATTTCCGGGTACGGGGCCACCGGTATTTGTGGGCAATACGGGCGTTATTGCCACTTGTGAAGCATAATTTAATACCGCAGGATAGGAGAGCTGCGGCGCTGTAGTGGTAACGCTTCCGCCTAAAATGGTTAAGGTGCCCGCAACAAAGGTTATTTTGTAATTTTTATCAGCCGCCCCATATACATTAATGGGATAGCTGCCCGGCAGGGTTGTAACTGTGGCCGGTGTAGATATGCCTGGCTGTGTAGTAAAGTTGGCCGGGCTGTCGCCATTTACAAAGCCGGCATAAGTTATGGTTAAAGCAGGGTTGGCTAAATGATAGTTTTTGCTTTTGTTATCGGCAATTATGGTTAACGGCGCAGTATTTACCGTTAATACCTGCGACAGCGTTGTGCTGCCGTTAGTAGCCGTTATGGTTGATGTGCCTATCGCTATCACATGGATATTGCCCGAAACTACCGTAGCAACAGCCGTGTTGCTGCTGGTGTAGGTAATTGCGCCCGAAGTGCTTACTGCAGGGCTAAAATCGGCCACACCATATATTTGCGCAGGGATCAGCGGGAAACTGAGGGTACCGGTTACGGTGATGTTGATTTTTGCCGAATTATTGCCCCAATGATTATACGCTGTAACCGTGTAGTCCGTTGCGGGCGAAAAAATAACCGGGGTGCCGCTGATGCTTCCGCTGGGTCCGTTAAATGTTAAACCTGTAGGCAGGGGTTTGTCGATGGCGTAACCCGTAATGGCCAACTTCCTGACGGTATTATTTATACCATCGGTAACAAATATATTGCCCGAAGGGCCTACGGCGGCGTAAATTCCACCGCCAAACTGAGCGGCTTTGCCTATTCCATCCGCCTTCCCGGTGACACCCGCCGTACCGGCAAGGGTGCTTACCACAACATCCGGCGTAATTTTTCGGATGTTATACGCTCCGGGGTCACTTACATATAAATTACCCAGGCCATCGATGGATATAGCGCCCAAATAGTTAAAAGTGGCCGCTCTTCCGACGCCATCCGCCGAGCCCGGATACCCATTACCTGCGATGGTGGTCACCATGCCGTCGGTTGATATCTTCCTTACCTCGTTGTTATCTGTAATAAATAAATTGCCTGCGGCATCAATAGCGCAGGCCCTGGGGCTGTTAAAGGTGGCTGCCGAATCGGGACCATCGGTCAATCCGGATACCCCCTGTTTCCCCGCCAATGTTGAAACCAGCCCTGTCGGCGATATTTTCCTGATCAGGTAGTTGTTTACATCCATCACATAAAGGTTGCCGGTTTTATCAACAGATACGCCAATGGGATCATTAAAAATAGCGGTAGTGTCCTGGCCATTGGCGAAACCGTATATACCGGATTTACCGGCAACGGTAGAAACTGTACCACCCGGTGTTATCTTCCTGATCAGTTCGTTACCCGAATCGGCGATGTAGACGTTATCGCTGGCGTCAACAGCAATGCCGCTCATATTGGAAAATGTAGCCTGAGCCGCCGGGCCATTTAGCGCGCCATAACCACCTGTACCGGCATAAGTAGTTACCACACCGTTTGCCGTAATTTTCCGGACCACGTTGTTGTTGCCATCGATCAGAAATATATTTCCCGAAGCATCAACCGTAACCGCGCCCGGGCTGCTAAACCGCGCAGCGGCGCCTGTTGCGTTAACCTTTCCGGCAGCGCCGGCTGTACCGGCAAACGTAGTTACCTGCCCGTATGCAACCGCTGGTACAACACCGCCTGTATTAGTTGGGTTTACCGCGGTTATTGCCGTACCTGTAGTAAAAGCTTGCGGACTGGTATAACTGATATTGGGCACCTGTGCATAGCAAAAGCCAACACTCAACACTAAAAGTGAAGAAAAAACAGCGCGTAAGTTTATGATCATGGTTATAGATTTATTGCTATAAAAATATAAATATATTATTAATCGCAACCTTGTTTCAAAATAAAAAAGCACCCGGGTTGCGGATGCTTTTTTGGTTATTAGGCATTGGTCATTAGTCATTTGTGCACGACGGCTTAACTAAATGACCAACGGCTAATACTTCAGTACGATAAACCCGGTTTTATGTTTAGTAATGCCGTTTACTATGTAATCCAATTGGTAAAAATAGGTGCCAGGTAATTGCATCTTTCCGGTTTTGCTACTGTGGCCATCAAAGGATTTTGAATTGTTATCATAGCCTCTTGCCTCATAGATCAGTTGCCCGTTGCGGTTCATGATGGTCAGCTTGTTATCGGAGTAGGCCTGAATGCCGTCAATCAAAAGGAAATCGTTTACGCCATCTCCGTTGGGTGATATGCCCTGGTGAACGACGAGGCCGTCCTCTGCAATTGTTGGTGTTTCCGCCGGCCTGGTTACACTGATGCCGGGGTCATAGCTGTCGGCGCCGCCGGATGCACGTGTTACCGTTATAGTGTACGTCTTGATTGTTGTGCCGTTTTGGGCTGTTACCGCAATATTGATGGTGTTTGACCCTACCAACAGTGCATTGGGGATTGAGGTGGCTCCCGAGGCCAAAGTCATGCCGTTTACTTTCATCGTCGCATTGACATCGCTGGTGGCAGGTCTTACCGTCATGGTGTTAACACTATTGGCTACGTTTATGGTATAGCTGGTAGTAGCAGGTGCAAACGCCGGGCTAAGCGGCGTGGCGCTTGGATTGATGCTGGCCAGGTTGGCGTTGGCTGAAGCGACCCTGGTTACCGTTATGGTATAAGTCTTTTTAGTCGTACCGTTTTGAGCGGTTACCACCACATAGATCGTGTTCGTGCCCGGCAAAAGCGTGATGGATTGTGAAGCCGAACCGGATGCCACAGTGGTACCATTCACTTTTATGCTTGCGTGGGCATCGGTAGTTGTTGGTGTCACCTTGACTGTCGAAGTACTATTGGGCACACTTGATGTATAACCAATCGTCGCCGAGGCAAATGTTGGGCTAAGTGTCCCACTGCTCAGGCTCATGTTGGCCAGTCTTGCGTCGATTGAAGGCGCCCGCGTAACCGTTATTGTATAGGTTTTTGATGTGATACCGTCCTGCGCGGTTACCACCACGCTGATATTGGTTGTTGTGCCTTCGGCGAGTGCCAAAGGCGGAGAAACAGCTCCCGAAATAAGTGCTGCCCCGTTCACCTTTATCGTTGCGGTACCATCGCTCGTTACCGGAGCCACTGTCATCGTCGACACCGCATTGCTCACACTCAGGGTGAAAGCGGTCGTCCCGGGGGCAAATGCCGGACTGAGCGGAGCCACGCTGGAGTTCATGCTCGCCAGGTTGTCGTTCGCCGACGGAACCCTGACAACCGTTACGGTGTATGTTTTAGTTGTTGTGCCATTTTGGGCCGTAACTACTATAGTGATCGTATTGTGTCCAATCGCCAAAGCGACCGGTCCGGAAGCCGATCCGGAGGCAACCGTGGTTCCGTTTACTTTGATGGTCGCATTCTGGTCCGTGCTGACCGGCGTTACTGTAGTTGTGGAAAATTTATTGGCCACGGAGTCTAAATAGCTGGTGGTTGCCGGGGCAAATACGGGTATAAGCGTCCCGCCGCCGCTCAAATTTATATTCGACAAAGTAGCATCCCCAGACGATGCCCGGACAATCGATATTACATAGGTTTTAGTGGTTATACCGTCGGGAGCGGTTACAACGATATTGATGGTTGTTGCAGCGCCCTCGGCGAGCGCTATAGGTGAAGAAACCGTTCCCGAAGCAAGTGCGGTTCCGTTTACTTTCATGGTTGCATGCGGATCGCTGGTTATCGGTTGTACCGTCATAGACGCGGTTGCATTTGGCACACTAAGCGAGTAGCTGGTTGTGGCAGGTGCAAAGGCCGGGCTAAGTGGGCTAACGCTTGGATTGATGCTGGCAAGATTGTCGTTTGCCGAAGCTACCCGTGTTACTTGTATGTTATAGGTCTTATTGGTCGTGCCGTTTTGTGCAGTTACTACCACGTAAATCGTATTAACGCCGGTTGCCAGCGTAATGGATTGCGAAGCTGATCCGGAAGCGACCGCAGTGCCGTTTACTTTTATCGTCGCGTGGGCGTCGGTTGTTGTTGGCGTTACTTTGATAGTTGCTATACTGTTGGGAACGCTTGAAGTATAATTAACGATCGTCGAAATGAATGTTGGACTAAGCGTTCCGTTGCTCAAACTTAATTTGGCCAGGGTCGCGTCAACAGACGGCGCCCGGGTCACTGTAATGTTGTAGGTTTTTGTTGTTATACCGTCCGGTGCAGTTACAACAATATTAATCGGCGTCGTGGTGCCCGCTGCAAGCGGAATAGGTGTGGAGGTCGCTCCCGACCCAAGTGTAGTTCCATTCACTTTCATCGTCGCACCTGCATCACTCGTTATTGGACTTACGGTCATCGTGGATACCGCATTGCTCACACTCAGGGTATAATTGTTTATCCCGGGCGCAAATGCGGGTGTCAGCGGGGCAATACTCGGGTTTATGCTCGCCAGGTTAGCATTTGCCGACGGAACCCTGACCATTGCTACCGTGTATGTTTTAGTCGTTATACCGTTTTGCGCGGTAACGGTGACCGTGATCGTATTTTGCCCGATTACTAAAGCGATGGGGCCTGAAGCTGATCCCGAGGTAACAGCTGTTCCGTTTACTTTAATAGTAGCTTTAGGATCTGTGCTAACCGGCGTTACTGTTATTGTTGGAATCTTATTGGCCACAGAGTCCAGGTAGCTGATGGTTGCGGAGCTAAATGCCGGCGTAAGCGTACCGCCGCCACTCAAACTCATATTTGCAAGGCTGGCATCAACTGACGGCGCACGGGTTACTGTGATGGTATAGGTTTTAGTGGTTATGCCGTCCGGTGCAGTTACCACGATATTTATTGGCGTAGTTGTACCTTCAGCCAATGCGATCGGCGAAGAAACTGTTCCGGACGTAAGCGCCGTTCCGTTCACTTTTAATGTCGCATTAGCGTCGCTGGTTACCGGCGTTACCGTCATAGATGCGGTTGCGTTCGGCACACTGAGCGTATAGCTGTTAGTGGCCGGAGCAAAAACGGGACTGAGTGGTGTAACGCTTGGGTTAATACTGGCCAGGTTGTCGTTGGCCGAAGCTACCCTAACCATCGTCACGGTGTACGTTTGAGTTGTTGTACCGTCTTGTGCAGTAACCGTAATGGTGATGGTATTATACCCGACTGATAAAGCAATAGGTCCTGAAGCTGATCCGGAGGCAACCGTTGTTCCATCTACTTTGATTGTCGCGTTAGGATCTGTGCTAACTGGTGTTACTGTAATTGTTGGAAATTTGTTAGCAACAGAATCCAGATAGCTGGTGGTAGTTGGGGTAAATACAGGGATCAGCGTACCGCCGCCGCTTAAACTTAAGTTCGCCAGGCTGGCATCGGCGGAAGCAGCACGCGTAATATTAATTGTATAGTTTTTTGTAGTTCCATCCTGTGCAGTAACCGTCAAGTTGATATTATTAATAACGCCCACTTGTAAGGGGAGTTGCGGGGATGGTGTCCCTGATGGAATCGTCGCGCCACCGATAACTATCGTGGACGAAGCATCGGCAGCCGTCGGTGTAACTGTAATAAATGACGTGGAATTACTGACCGATGCTGTATAAATACTTGTTCCCGGATCAAATAAGGGATTAAGCGCACCGCTGCTTATGGTAAGGTTTGAAAGATTGTCGTTTGAGGAAGCGGCCCGCGTAACATTAACTGTATAATTTTTTGCGGTCCCATCCTGTGCAGTAACCGTCAAATTGATATTATTAATCACGCCCACTTGTAAGGGGAGTTGCGGAGATGGTATTCCTGATGGTATCGTCGCGCCACCAATTACTATATTGGACGAAGCATCAGCAGCTGTCGGTGTAACGGTAATGAATGAGGTGGAGTTACTAACCGACGCTGTATAAATAGTTGTTCCCGGATCAAATGACGGATTAAGGGTACCGCTGCTAATGGTCAAATTTGTAAGATTGTCATTTGAAGAAGCGGCCCGCGTAACGTTAACTGTATAATTTTTTGCAGTCCCATCCTGAGCAGTAACCGTCAAATTGATATTATTGATAACGCCCACTTGTAAGGGGAGTTGCGGAGAGGGTGTTCCGGATGGTATCGTCGCGCCACCAATTACTATAGTGGACGAAGCATCGGCAGCCGTTGGTGTAACTGTAATGAACGACGTGGAGTTACTTACCGACGCTGTATAAATAGTTGTTCCGGGGTCAAACGAAGGATTAAGTGTGCCACTGCTTATGGTCAGGTTTGAAAGATTGTCGTTTGAAGAAGCGGCGCGCGTAACATTAACTGTATAGGTTTTGTTGGTACCATCCTGCGCAGTAACCACAAAATTGATATTATTGATAACGCCCACTTGTAAAGGGAGTTGCGGAGTTGGTGTCCCGGATGGTATCGTCGCGCCGCCAAGTACTATAGTTGACGTAGGATCAGCAGCCGTAGGTGTAATTGTAATGAATGATGTGGAGTTGCTTACCGATGCTGTATAAATAGTTGTTCCCGGATCAAATGAAGGGTTAAGCGTACCGCTGCTTATGGTCAGGTTTGAAAGATTGTCGTTTGACCCGGGATACACATTACTTTCCCAGCTACCTCTTCCATAGGTTGCCGCCCTGATTTTACCTGTCGGATAATATATTTTCAAATCCGTTACAGCATTATTAGGGAGATTTGTCATAAATGGCGTCCACGAAGACAAAGTATTATCAAAATAGTATACACCTATATCTGCTCCAATATAAATCGCATCATTTGCACTACCATTAGTAAAGACGATGGTATTTACCGGCAAGTTAGGGAGGCCGGCTGATATATTGGACCAGGTTACTCCACCATCAACGGATTTATACACTTTATCCGGTGCGCTGTAACCCGAATAAGTTACCCAAACTTTATTCGGGTCGGTATTAGAAACCGCAACATTCGAAAATGCACCGGTTGAAGGTAATGTACCTGTTATATTAGTAAAGCTAACTCCGGAGTTTGTCGACTTTGAAATGGCATCTCTCTTTACGGCGTAAATAATAGCACTATTACTTGGTGAAACCGCAAATTCCGAGATTGTTCCTGTACCCGGTGGAGTTCCCAAAGCAGACCAATTATTTCCTTTATTAGCAGATACATACAATGTTGAGCTGCCACCAACATACAGTTTAGTTGAAGTAACTGGATCCTGATGCCAGGCGCTATAAAAATTGAAACCCGTGGGAAGCCCGCTCGTGATTGGGTTAAATGATGCGCCGCCGTCGTCGGAGCGCAAGAAATCACCTTCAACATACTGGGCGTAAATAGTATTGTTGTTAGCGTAATCAATGAAGCACGCTCCCCCGTCGCCACCGAAAATGTTATTCCAGCCTGCTCCTGTTTTTAAATTAGTACCGTTATCTTGTTCCCCGTCAACCACGGTAGTGGCAACGTTTGCCGATAAACCAATTCCGACGACCTGGGCAATTGATAAATTATGGCTAATATCTGTCCAGTTGGTTGCATTATCCGTAGATTTAAAAATACCACCGTCGTTGCACGAAAAAATAGTTGTACTGCTTCCTGGCAGATAATATAAGTCATGTATGTCGGCGTGTATTTGCCCGGCATACCAAAGAGATTTATTTGTCCAGGTAACTCCGCCATCGGCAGATTGCCAGTGGTTTATTCCCCCGGTGGTTACGAGTTCCGCGTTGGTTGGGGATACCGCAATAGAAAGATCATAACCTGCCTGCCCGGCATTAGTATCTGAACCATCGGCCTCGTATCCCAGTAAATTAGGGCTTGAGGAACAAAATGAAAAAGATGTACCACTATCAGTTGAACGATACATTCCAAGAAACGACTGATCAGAAGCTTTTCCTATTAAGGCATATACATAGCCGGAGTTTGCGGCGGATACCCCTAACGCGATGCGTTGTACGTTTGTTGAAGGCAATCCTGTGGTAATTTGAGTCCAGTCAGCGCCATTATCGGTTGATTTCCAAAAAGTACTACCAGCCACATAAACCGTGTTGGGGTCGCCTGGCTTAAATTCCATGTCTTTAAAAATGTTAGAACAACATAGTGATTGGGTACATGTTGCCCAGCCATCAGTGGTCCTGAATATCCCACCATTGGTAGAAACCAACATATTTAATGGATTGGATGGGTTCATTATAAGCCTTGAAATTACATACCCATCAACCGTGGGGATGGTTAACCCGGTAGTATTCCATGTAGCGCCTCCATCAGTTGATTTTAAAACGCCAATAGAAAATCTGTTGCGTTCTAAGTCGCCAGTGGCCAGGTACATATTATTGGGGTTGGTTGGGTCAATTGCCAAATCCGAGCATCCAATAACACTCAAGAAATCGGTGTTGGTAGACCATGTTGTGCCCCCATCAGTTGATTGCCATAGGCCGCCATCAGGTGTGCCAACGTACATGATGTTTGAGTTTGAGGGATTAAATCTTACAAAGTTAACCCTTCCCGCACCGGTTCTGCTATAAGGTGACGGCCCCGTAGGGGACCCAACGGGGCCCAATGAAGTCCAATTCCCTGTACTTAATATGTTAGTCGGGGTGTTATTTGCTTGGGGATTTAACGAGGCTTTCTTCCAAGCCATGAAATTTTGATAGTTTGTTGAAGGCAAAACCATATTTCCGGATGGATAAACCCTCGGTGCCATATAACTTTCCCATCTTTTGTATGCTTCAAATCCTCCGACTTCTATTTCTTCCTTTTTTTCTTTGCCAGCTTTGCGTTTTTCTCTGGCCATTTCTTTTAAAGGCCCTTTCCATTTATTATTGAAATCCTTCTGTACATCATAAAAAGTTGCGTTACGGTTATTGCTCATTTCCATCCATCTTACTTTTTTGACAGTTTGGGCCGTAGAAAAAATCGTACAAAGCAATAATATAATGACGACTATACTCTTGTTAATCCAAAACAAAGTTTTGTAGTTTGGTGATTTTTTTTTCATTGTTGAAGGTTTAGGTGTGATGGGCTGAGCGACTTTTTTATAAAAATTGATTATATAGAGCGTTATGGACTTTTTCGCCAAATAATTTGCAGAATTCCTTCAAAAGTTATTTGTCGGAAACTTTCCTATACAAAAATTTCGAAAAATCGTTAATCGGAAAGTGCTTAATCTACAGCAGATTATCAAATCTATTTCACTCAAATGTAACATTTATAATTACATTTTCATATAATTCCTTTTTAAAAAAAAGTTCCAATTTTTTTCCCTTACCAAGGTTCGACATGTTCACCGTAATGTATTTTTCTGACCGCCTATTTCTACTGCAAAATAGAAATTTCAGAATATTTAGATACTGCCCTTTCAATTACATTTACTTGGTAACGCGGTAATTTCTTATGGCCGTAGTGCGCCATGATAAGAAGTGCAAGGCTGATTATAATAGCAATTACGATGAAAAATAAAAATCAGGTGATGAATGCTTTTTTTTGGGATTGCTAATTTGAAATCGCATGTATTATATAAATTTAGGAAGCACGTTGAATCTATCGTTTGTTTTGCATCATTTAATGGAAGCTTAAACGGCTTGGATTTCCATTCTTCCACCAAACAATAATTGCCAGTTGGAAGATAGATCGCAAAATTTCCGTTTATGTCAGTATTTATCGTTTGAATTATCGACGCCCCTTTTAAATTTGTATTGCCTGATTTCAAAAAAAATTTGCCGTATGGTATCCCTCTCGGCTTATTGCAACTATCCAAAACTTGCTGACTTGGTTGTGCACCACCACAATAACTGATCGTTTGCATCATTGATCCCGTAACCAAAAACAAGTTCTTAGCCTTCTGATTTGCAGTAATCGACGAAGAACAACTAAAAACCAATAGATTCAGCAGAAAAAATCTAAACAACAACACAAGATCGGCGTAAATTTATTCCTAAAGATAGAAATATTTTGTGTTTTAATGAGGCAGAAAACGACAATCTCAAAAATTACGATCTAATAATGGTCTTAATTAATTTCAATCTATACGTAGCCCATCTCCCAGAAAGACAAAATAGTTCAGTGCACACATCCGTTCAACAAATACTCAAAAAACGTGCACTTTTTGGCGCAGCAACGTCTTTTTCGATGCCATTTGGACCTCTTTCCTGCCCTTCTGAAGCACTTTGAAAGGTGTTTCGAAGACTGTTTGAAAGTCATAAAGTAATATGTACCGGTGGGAGCGATCCTCCGTGGTTGCCCCCAATAAATGCACGCGACAAGGCGATTCGGGTTCAAATTAAAGCGCGATTAAAGGCAAACTGACGGTTAATGCACCACGGGCATTTTCCGGTTTTCCCCGCACAAAGTGCTCCGTCAAGCGTTTACGAAAACGCCCAAAAAAGTGAAGATTTGGCAAAATCACGGCCATTAATAACCTAATAAATCAGCTAAATTGCCAACATTAAAAACACGTGATTGTCCGCACTTTTTCCAATGTAACCATCTGATTATCAACCAGTATCTTGCCGTTAATAGCACACAATAACCAATGCGCAGTTTGCTAATTGCCTGGCAATCAATACAAATCGCTTAAAGTGTTCAAAAAAAACCTCAAAATTGGACAGATTTTGAGAATTTTAAATTTTAAACTGCTAAAAATCAGTGCTTTTCGTTGCTGTTTGAGGGCTGATCGTGTGTGAAAATTGAACACTTGAACGCGCTTTGTTCAGGCCGTTTTACACGTTATAACAACACTTTTTTGCGTTTAATACTTCAGCACTATAAACCCTGTTTTATGTTTAACCACACCGTTTACAGTATAATCCAACTGGTAAAAATAAGTGCCCGGCAATTGCATCTGGCCGGTTTTGTTGGAATGGCCGTCAAACACCTTTGAGGTATTATCGTATCCCTTTGCTTCGTAGATCAAATGCCCGTTCCGGTTCATCACAGACAGCTTATTATCCGGGTAATTATGGATGTTATCGATCTGCAGAAAATCATTTACGCCATCCCCATTTGGTGATATATTCTGGTGCACTATTATTGCATCTTCAGTTACCGGCGTTTCGACCGGCTTGGATACGCTGATCACCTGGTCCAAGCTGTTTGCGGGGCCGGAAGCGCGTGTTACCGTAATGGTGTAAGTTTTGGTCGTAGTGCCATCCTGGGCAGTGACTGCGACGGTGATGGTGTTAGACCCTACTGCCAGAGCGATGGGGCTTGAAACTGTGCCCGAGGCTAATGCCGTGCCATTTACCTCTAGGGTTGCATTAGCATCGCTGGTGACGGGTTTTACGGTCATAGAAGTTGTTGCGTTACCCACGGCTAGCGTATAGCTTGTTGTCCCCGGTGCAAATACCGGTGTGAGCGGGGTGATGCTGGGCCCCATGCTGGCCAGGTTGGCATTGGACGATGGAACCCTGGTTACCATTACCGTGTACGATGCCCTGGGTGTACCTCCCGATGCGCTTACCACAATGGTTATAGTATTGGGCCCTACGTTGAGCGCTATCGGTCCGGATGTTGATCCGGAGGTTACATTGGCGCCATTTACGGTAACCGTGGAAGAAACATTGGTGACCGTAGGAGTTATTGTAACAGCTGTTGTGGTATTGGACACAGATGCTGTGTAACTGAGTGTTCCGGTCGCAAAAACGGGGGCCAATGTCCCGGCGCTGATCTTTAAAGCGCTGAGGCTGGCACTGGTGGATGGAGTGACCTTAATATTCACCGATGCCGCTCCTTTTGCCCCGGCGTTATAACCTGTAACTGTGTAGTTAACTGCAGGAGCAGCCACGGCGGGCGTCCCGCTGATCACTCCTGTCGTGGTGCTGAATTTGAACCCTGCCGGCAAGGATGGTGTAATGTAATAGCCGCCAACCGGTTTAATCTCTTTCACCGTATTGTTGATCGGGTCAGACACGTATAGGTTACCTGCGCCATCTATCGCTATACCGTATGGATTGAGAAATCCCGATCCAACGGTGACAGGGCTGCCACCGCCCGCCGGTATCTTCTTGATCAACTTGTTGCCTGAATCCGTTACATACACATTACCGCCCGCATCAACCGCCACGCTGGATGGAACACTAAAGCCGGATCCTAAAACAACAAGGCCGCCGCCGCTGGCTGGTATTTCTTTAACGGCATTGGCTTCAAGGTCGGCTACATATACGTTACCGGCACCATCCACCGCAAGGCCGTAAGGACTCAGAAACCCGCCGCTGGTACCTAAAACGATGGGAGCACCGCCGGTCACGGGGATCTCCTTAACCTTGTGGTCGCCCTGGTCAGACAAGTACACATTACCGGCTGCATCTACCGCAACACTCTGCGGATCGGTTATGCCGGAGCCAATAACAACCGGGCTGCCGCCGCCTGCCGGGATCTTCATTATGCCCACGCCGCCGTCAGATACATATACGTTGCCGGCAGGGTCAACCGCCACGCCATTTGGCTGCGCGAAAGAGCCCAGGTTCGCCGGTGTACCGCCGCCGGCAGGTATCTTTTTTACTAAACCATTGTTTAGGTCGGCCACATATACGTTGCCGGTGGCATCAACCGCAACGCCGTAGGGGCTGCTGAAGCCCGTACCCAGGCTTACCATATTGCTGCCGTAAGCCGGCGCAGTAACTCCGCTGGCAGTTGGGGCCAAAGCAGCTATTGCAACACCTGCAGTATACGTTTGCGGGCCAGCGTAGCTAAGGCTGACCGGCGTTGATGAAGCCGGGTTAACGGCGATATTGAGAGTTGCCGCGGCATGTACACCGTTGTTGTAAGCCGTAACTTGATAATTTGCAGCCGTGCTGCTCACCGCTGGTGTACCACTAATTGCGCCGGTCGAATTATTGAACTTTAAGCCGGACGGTAAAAACGGCTGGATATAATAACCACCGACAGGCACGATTTTTTTGATATTATTTGAGCCGGCAACGCTGACATATAAATTCCCGGCCCCGTCAACAGCTATGCCGTAGGGACTTATGAAGCCCGCACCCAGGCTAACCGTGCTGCCGCCACCTGCGGGTATCTTCTTGATCGAGTTGTTGCCGAAGTCGGCCACGAATACGTTTCCCGCCGCATCCACCGCCACGCTATATGGAATACTAAAACCGGAACCTATACTTACAGGCGCCCCTCCGCCGGCAGCCGGCAGCTCGGATATGGTTGTAGTTGCATTGGCAACATATATGTTGCCTGCCGCATCCACCGCCAGGCCGTTTGCACCGCTAACGGTACCGATGGTGATTTGAGCGCCACCACCTGCCGGAAGTTTTATGATTGCGCCATTGTCGGCTATATAGACGTTGCCTGCTGCATCTGTTGTTACACCGGATGAGCTGATCAATCCTGCCCCAATGCTAACCTGGCTACCCCCTCCAACTGGTATCATCTTTACGCCGTTGACGCCGTCGGCCACATACACATTTCCGCTAATATCAACCGCCACCGCATATGGCCCGCTATAGCCGGAGCCAAGGGTTACCGTTGCGCCGCCGACCACAGGTGTTTTCTTTACCAGGTGATTGCCAAAATCAGCTACGTACACATTGCCTTGCCGGTCAACCGCCACACCGTAGGGGGTGTTGAACCCCGATCCAACGTTAAGCCGGGTACTGCTATAGCCGACCGCTGCTACTCCCGCACTTGTTGGGGTAAGCGGCGTAATAGCCGTTCCGGCAACATAGGTTTGCGGGCTGCTATAGCTAATTGCCAGTGCAATAACGTTTATGCTCAGGGTAGCCGAACCGCTTCCGCTGCTGTTATAGGCCGTTATGGTATAGTTTTTTGCCGGGCTTACCGCAGCCGGAACGCCGCTAATACTACCGGTGCTGTTTGAAAAACTTAAGCCTTTAGTTAAAGCGGGGCTGATAAAGTAGCCGCCAACGGGCTTAATTTCCTTGACTGCATTATTCCCGTAATCGGCTACAAAAACATTGCCCACTCCATCAACGGCCACGCCGTTCGGCGCGCTGAAACCGGAACCTAAAACACCGGGACTGCCGGCGCCGGATGCGACCAACTTTACGGCGTTACTGCCGGAATCGGCCACGTATACATCACCCATGGCATCAAGCGCTACACCGGTTGGCCCGCTAAACCCGGAACCCAAAACAACGGGTGTGCCACCTGCCGCCGGGATCATCTTTATAGCGTTATTGTTCGTGTCTGCTACATAAACATTCCCTGCCGCATCCACAGCCACGCCGGAGGGATGATCAAAACCCGAGCCCAAAACAACCGGGGTACCGCCGCCTGCCGGGATCTTTTTTACCGCGCTGTTACCATAATCAGCTATGTATATATTTCCCGCTGCGTCGATGGCAACGCCCGTGGGATCTGAGAATCCTGAACCTACGCTCGAAAGGCTGCCGCCGCCCGCAGGGCTTTCATAAACACCTGTTGATTCGGTTACGTATATATCGCCCGCTGCGTCAATAGCCACACTTGTAGGGAACATGAAGCCCGAACCGACACTTGTTGGGCTGCCGCCTCCGGCAGGGATCTTTTTAACCAGGCTGTTATAAGTATCTGCTACATAAATATTGCCGGCACCATCTACCGCCACACCATAAGGCTTGTTAAAACCTGTGCCCAGCAACAAAGGAGTACCGCTGTAGGACGGCGCAGCAACTCCGCTGCTCGTCGGGGTCAACGGCGTAATGGTCGAGCCTGCAACTAGGGTCCTGGGGCTGGTGTAACTGATAGTCGGCGCCTGCGCAAGTACGCCAAACGGGGCGATACCGGCAAAAAGAAGTATTGCAAATTGCACCGTTATACAAAAACGACGGTTGGTTTTATCAGATTTTTGACCGGCTAAATTGCCGCTAGTTGTGAAAGGTGTTTTTTTCATGGCTATAGGAATTAATAACGTACAGAAGCATCAATTTACTCCCGGACGAATTCATGGTAAAAGATACAGGTTCACAAGGCATTAAAGGGGTGCCATTTAGCGGGCAGCGAGATTTACGCCCTGAATATACAGGTTGATTTATTAAATACCTGGCGGACAGGATTAATATTTATTTAATATCGATCAGCAGCCTGCCAACGCCGGTGAATAAAAAGGGTTATTTCGAGGCTAAAAAGCCGAAAAAAGTCAGGGCTTTGCGTTTGTATGCAAATGAACTTATTAAAAGCAAAGGCCGGAGATTAATGCCATTTAAATAATCTCCGGCCTCCGGTAAAATTTCTTAATATTTCAATAGAACAAAGCCGGTTTTATGCTTAGTGATGCCATTGCCTGTGTAATCCAGCTGATAAAAATAAGTCCCCGGCAATTGCATATGACCATTTTTGTTAGAGTGCCCATCAAAAGTTTTTGAACTATTGTCGTATCCCTTCGCTTCATAGATCATTTGTCCGTTCCGGTTCATGATGGTGAGTTTGTTATCAGGGTAACTACTGATGTTATCGATCTGTAAAAAGTCGTTGATGCCATCGCCGTTTGGTGATATGGCCGGGTGAATGATGACGCCATCTTCAGCCATAAGCGGCGTTTCAGTCGGTTTGGTTACACTGATGGCCTCGTCAAAACTATTGCCGGGACCAGCCGCCCGGGTTACTGTAACGGTATATGTTTTGGTCGAAGTACCGTCCTGGGCGGTTACAACTGTGGTGATGGTATTGGGGCCAACGTTTAAAGAGATGGCGCCTGAAGCACTACCGTGCGGCACTGATACATTATTAACTTTCACGGTTGCGTCCGGATCGGTACTTAGCGGTGTAATGGTGATGGAACTTACAGAATTTGCTACTGAGGCTGTGTAACTGGTGGTGGCCGGAGCAAACGCCGGCGCCAAAGTGCCGGTGCTTAAAGTTAAAGCCGAAAGCGTAGCCACATTTGACAGCGGACGTGTTACGGTAATGGTATATGTTTTTGTGGTGGTTCCATCCTGGGCAGTTACTACAACCGGGATGGCGTTTGAGCCGATACCCAAACTAATGGGGCCGGAAGCCGAACCCGAAACCACAGCGACACCTTTAACGGTAATGGTTGCTGTCGCATCCGCGGTTGTTGGTGTTACGGTGACAGAATTGGTGGCGTTAGGCACGCTGGCGGTATAATTGAGAGTCCCGGCGGAAAATGCAGGTGTCAGGGGCCCGGAGCTTAAAACAAGCGCCGCCAGATTGGCATTTGTAGAAATGGTGCGGGTTACCGCGATGGTGTACTCTTTAAACGTCCCGTCCTGGGCGATAACCGTAACCGTAAAATTATTGACACCGGGCTGCAAACCAAATGCCGGTGAGGCCGCGCCTGATGCTACCGAAATACCATTAACATTTATGGTGGCAAAGGCATTACTTGCGGTTGGCGTAACGGTAATAGAAGTGACCGAAGTAGCGACCGTAGTGTGGTAACTGGTTGTTCCCCCGGCAAACAGCGGCGATAAAGTACCCGCGCTTAATACCAGCTGCGAAAGGTTTGCGTTACTTGACGGAACTAACACTTTGATGTTTACGGTTGCCGATTTACCTCCGCCATTGTTATACCCCGTTACCTTGTAGTTGACAGCGGTGCTGGTAACCGTGGGTGTGCCGCTGATGACACCCGTCGCAGTAGCAAATTTTAATCCGGCAGGCAAAAACGGACTAATATAATAGCCGCCAACCGGTTTAATTTGTTTTACCTGGTTAGTATTATAATCCGCAACGTAAATAATACCTGACGCATCGATGGCAATGCCGGCGGGGGAATTTAAGCCTGAAAATACCGTATCGATCACACTGCTCCCCGCAGGCAATTCTTTAAGCAAATTGTAGGTTCTATCGGTAACAAACAAATTTCCGGCACCGTCAACACGAACGCCAAATACCGAACCGAAGCCGGAGCCAACCGAAGTGACCGCCCCGCCGACAGCGGCTATCTTTTTTACGGCATTGTTATTTGCGTCGGCTACGTAAACATTTCCGGTGGCATCCACCGCTACGCCGTAGGGGCTGGCAAAGCCTGAAGCCAGTGTAACCGGCGTACCGTACACGCCCGAGGCAAGTGGTATCTGTTTTACCGTATTGGTGCTAATATCGCTCACGTATAAGTTTCCGGCCACATCTATGGCTAAACCCCAGGGCAGGGTAAAACCCGAACCGACCGTTACCGGAGTGCCGGTACCGCCGGGTATTTCCTTTACGGCACCATGGCCAAAATCGGTCACAAACACGTTGCCGGCCGCGTCAATGGCCACATCGCGCGGGAAACTAAAACCTGAACCGATAGTTACAGGTGTGCCGCCTGCTGCAGGGATCTTTTTAACCGCATTGTTACTAACGTCGGCCAGATACACATTACCGGCAGCATCTGTCGCCACACCCTGCGGGCCATTAAAACCCGACCCGAAGGTTACCGGCGATTTGGTATAGGACGCAGCAACCACACCGCTTCCCGAAGGTGTAAGCGATGTAATAGCAATGCCTTTATAATAGGTTTGCGGGGTGACATAACTAACAACGGGTAAAACCGGGAGACTAACGGTTATGCTCAACGTGGCCGACTTACTGCCACCACTGCTCCACGCGGTAATGGTATAAGTTTTTGCCGCGCTGGCCACAGCAGGCGTACCGCTGATGACCCCCGTTGCGCTGTTAAATGTTAAACCTCTGGGTAGCCCGGGGCTAATATAGTAACCGCCCACAGGCTTAATTTTTTTAACCGTATTATTGCCTTCGTCGCCTACAAAAATATCGCCCTTGCTGTCCACGGCCACACCAAGCGGAAGATCAAATCCCGAACCTATACTCAATGGAAAGCCTGAACCCGCAGCCAGTTCGGACACTGTGTTATTGGTCTTATCGGCTACATATAAATTTCCAGCTCCGTCAACTGCCACGCCGTAGGGAGAGGTAAGGCCCGAACTTATAATCACCGGGCTTCCGCCGCTATATGGGATTTTTTGTACGAGGCTACCGTTTGAGTCATCTACATAAACATTGCCAACAGCGTCTACCGCGACTTCAGTAGGTGTAACAAAGCCCGAACCCAAGGTTACAGGAGTGCCGGTACCCAGGGGTATTTTGATTACTTTTTTATTGCCGTTATCTGCCACATAAACATTTTTTGCCGCGTCAACGGCCACGCCATAAGGGGTAGTAAAGCCTGAACCTATAATTGCCGGGGTGCCGGTGCCGCCGGTCATTTTCTTTACCGCTGCATTGCCTGCGTCGGCAATGTACACGTTGTTGGAGGCATCAACCGCAACGCCGCGCGGGGTAATAAAACCCGAGCCTATGGTGGTTACCGTCCCGCCGGTGGCAATTTTCTTAACAGCGTTATTATTTGCATCGGCTACGTAAACATTGCCGGCGGCATCAACTGCCACACCTTCCGGGCCGTTAAAGCCTGTCGCAACCGCAGTTGGGGTGCTGCTGTAGCCGGGATTTGCCACCCCGGTGCTGGTGGGCGATAAAGGCGCAATTGCCGTACCCACCGTGTAAGTTTGGGGAGTATTGTAACTGATAGTTGGAATGGCCGCAAGGTTAACTTTAAGGTTAAGCGTGAAGGATGCGTTTCCAGAGCTGTTGTATACTGTGATTTTATAATTTTTTGCTGCGCTGGCAGTGGTCGGCGTCCCCGTAATACTACCAGACACACCTGAAAAGGTGAGGCCGGCGGGCAGTGCTGAACTGATGTAATAGCCGCCAACGGGTTTAATTTTTGCCAGGATGGCGCTATTATAAGAGGCATAAACATTGCCAACTGCATCTGTTGCCACACCAGCCGGAACACTCAACAAGGGGCCCAACGCAACGGCCGTGCCGCCCGCCGGCGGTATCCGCTTGATAGCGCCACTGCCCGAATCGGCTACATAGATGTTACCGATAGCATCTAACGCCATTCCTTTTGGATTGTTAAACCCGCTGGACCAGGTTACCGGCGCACCACCAGCAGCAGGTATACGGTATAAAGTAAAATTAAAATCGATGATATAAAGATCACCGGCTGCATCGGTAGCCACACAGTTGGGTTTGTTAAAGGTAAAACCAAGGTTAACCGGTGTACCGCCGCCTGCCGGAATTTTTTTCACCTGGTTGTTTTGGGTATCCGCAACATATATATTCCCGATAGGATCAAGCGCGATTGCCGAAGGCACGTTAAAGCCCGTTGCCAAAGTGACGGTACTTCCATTGCTCACCCGTATTTCCTTAACGGCATTGTTGCCGGCATCTGCCACGTATACGTTACCCGCTGCATCCACTTTCACATCATTGGGATGGTTAAAGCCTGTCCCGATAATGGTGATTGCACCGCCAACCACCGCTATTTTTTTTACCTGATTATTTCCATAGTCGGCCACGTAAATATTTCCGGCTGCGTCGATCGCTAAGCCTCCGGGTGTGCTGAACCCCGACCCGGCGCTGACAGCAACACTGTTGAATGCCGGTGCGGCTACACCTGTGCTGGTTGCACTAAGTGTTACAAAAGCGCCCCCGGCAATATAAGTTTGCGGGCTGCTGTAACTGATAGTCGGCGCCTGGGCAAAAGTGCTGCCCGGGGATGTGAGTTGTAAAAAGCCGACGATTGCCGGTAAAAATATTTTCAACTTGCTTGCTGTGCGGGTAAATGTTTTCATGTGAGTTGTTTTGATGAACAAAACTTGCTCATTTACAGCGAAATGAAAATACCACGATGGGGTGACGGAATTTACACGAGTTTTTCGTTGAGCGCCTTGCTCACTGCTTCCACTTGCGAGTGTACATGCAGTTTATCATAGATTCGTTTAGTGTGGGTCTTAATGGTATCGATGCTCAGGTTCAGATCGTAGGCAATCATTTTAAAGCTATTTCCCTGCGCAAGCGACTGCAGTATTTCATACTCGCGCGCAGTTAATTTGTAGTTATTTTCTTTTTTTTGATGCAACCCGGTGATCACCATCCGGGCGATGACAGGGCTCATCGGCGCGCCGCCCTCTTCCATTTCTTTAATAGCATCTATCAGTTTGTCCGATATATGTTTTTTCAACAGGTAGCCGTTGGCCCCATTGTAGATGGCATCAAACACATGCGCACTATCGTCAAAAATCGTTAGCATGATGATCTGGACTGATGTGTTGAATTTGCGGATCTTTTTAACCGCCTCAATACCGGTCATCCCGGGCATGTCGATATCCATTAATATAATGTCGGGGTTTATAGCACGCACATGGTCTTCAACCAGCAGGCAGTCGGCAAATGAGCCGGCTACTTTATACCCTTCGGCCAGATACAGCAGGCTGCATACACTTTCGCGGAGTTCGTTATTGTCTTCGTATACTAAAATGGTATGCATTTGCTACAACTTATAAAAACAGAGGTAAGTTACTCATCATTTACACCCCTTCCTATACCCTCATCAGGTGACGGGCAGCGCCAGGCTGATTCGTGTCCCTGAAGAGGAATTCGAATTTATCTCGAAAAAAGCATTCATTTCGCTTGCCCGGCTCCGCATATTTTTTAAGCCATTGCCGTTGTATGCGCAGGTGCTGTCGAACCCCGTGCCATTGTCGGCTACCTTCATCATAAATTGATTGGCTTTTTTTTGCAGCTCGATGTTTACGTGGGTCGCGCAGCTATACTTTGCTATATTGTTAACCGCCTCCTTAAATACCAGGTAAAGGTTTTTGCGCTCATCTACCCCGAACTTCAAATCGCCTATCCCGTCGTCACGCTTAAATTCAAAATCAATACCTGCCGGTTCTAAAATAGACGCTGCAAATTCCTTCATTTTCAATACCGTTTTTTCGAAGGAGTCGTTATCCGGGTTAATCGCCCATACAATATCACTCATCCCCTCCATAATGGTATACGAGCTGCTTTTTATCCGCTCGAGGCTGCGCGATACCTCCGCATTTCCGTCAGCCTGCTTTAATGCTACCTTACTGAGGATATTGATACTGCTGAGGATAGACCCCACGTCGTCGTGCAGGTTACGGGCTATGCTGTTGCGCATTTTTTCCATCTCCAGCAGGCGTTTGGCTTTTTGAACCGTGCGGTACCTTGCCATAACCAACAACCCGATCACGAGCAGCATCAGCAATACGATCAGTTCGCCATACCTGAATAGTTTTTGATTCTGCAGATTTGCCTTGTACAGCAACTGGTCCTTTTTCAGCAGGCTTATTTCTTTTTCTTTCTTTTCAAGATTATACTGATCCTCCAATCCCTTCACCTGCAACTGCAACTGGCTGTTTTGTATGCTGTCCTGCCGGACATGATATTTCTCGTTATAAATGAGCGCTTTGTCGTATTGCTTGTTTTGGGCGTAAAAGTCGGATAGATGTTTGTAATTGTTCAGCTCGGTATTTTTATCGCCCATTTTTACAGCGGTATTCAGGGTGCTTAAATATACCTTCTCCGTGGTTTGCTTATGGGCCAAATCGTTTTGAAGATGGGTAGCTTCCGCATTCGCTGCCGCCAGGTATGCAGTATCGCCGAGCTGCTTAAACAAGGTTGAACTATACTCCAGGTATTTCCGGGCGTTGTCCATATCTTTTTCACCTTCATAAAATCGCGCTATTTCCAGCTCTGTTTTAGCCTCTTCAATAGGAAGCTTTAATTCCCTGTTCATCGCAAGCGCCGTCATAAAGCTATTCAATGCCTTGTCCGGCTGATGCAGCGCTTTTTGCGCGTCGCCAAGGATAGCATAACCGTTGGCCAGGCCTCTTTTGTCATTCAGTTCCTTTTTCAGCGCCAGCGAACGCTCAATGTACGATAGCGCCTCGGCAAAGCGGTTTAACCTGATAAAGTCGGTGCCAATATTTCCGTAGCAAAAGGAAACGCCCCGTTTGTTACCAAGCTCTTCAAATAGCTTTAAAGCATCCAGGTGAAAAGTCATTGAATTGCGGTAGTCGCCCATATCTGAATAATCATTCCCGATATTGAGGTCCTGACCGGCCATGCTTAGCTTATCATTTTGGAGCTTAAACAGGCGCAGCGCCTCTTTCATGTAGGGTATTGAGGCTTTGTAATTACCCTGGCGCCGGTAAAAAAGGCCCTCGGTAAAATAATAATTGGATGTTACGAAGGAAATATGCGTATCGTCTGATAGTTTTTTTAATTGATCGATATAATATCGCGCGCTGTCTGTTTTATTGATCTGCGAAAATATGGTTGCCGCTACAGAATAAGCGGAGGATAATCGGTAAGGCAGGTTTAATTTTTTAGAAAGCGCAACTGCGGCCAATACATGTTGCTTTGCAGCGGTGATATTGCTGCGCGAGAATTCGTTTGCGAGCCGTAGCTCTGTCATGGCTTCTACGGAGTCTTTTTTGCCTTCGGCGACAATCTTTTGCAGGCTATCTATAACGCGGCCCTGGCCGAAAGCTGTTCCGCCAAAAAATAAGAGCGCGAAGATGATAGAAAGCCCGAACCTCATGGTAACGAATTGGTTACACAAGGTACAAAAAAGAATGAATTCAACCGCTGCGATTTTATTCTGACACTGAGTGGGCTGCGATACCGTGTTCCAAAGCGTTCCATTTTTACACGCGGAACAGGTGGAACATTGTGAAACATGCTCATTATCAGTATATTCTGCTTTTCACAAATCGTGGTATATTCATAAGCTGTTGATAATCAGGTGTTACAATATTTCCGTTTTTAAGCCATCGCCTGTAACAAACTGATTTTCAAACTCTTTCATTTTAATGGGGAAATCCCATTCTGTCAGGTCCTGTTTCAAGTTTACACTTTGCAACGAATGCCCGGGCGCGCCGTGTACCAGCATCGTGTTGTTTGAATTGACGCTTAGCCCTAAGTAAAAAGTCCATAGTCTATAGTAAAAGAACATCGTCTTTTTTTCTATGGACTATGGACCATACTTTTGCTATCGGACCATGAACGATGGTCTAACGACCAACTCTAATATTTCAGCACAATAAACCCGGTTTTATGTTTGGCAACACCTTTGACAGCATAATCCAACTGGTAAAAGTAGGTCCCCGGTAATTGCATTTGTCCGTTTTTGTTAGAGTGGCCGTCAAAAGTTTTTGAACTGTTATCGTAGCCCATTGCCTCATAGATCAGCTGCCCGTTGCGGTTCATGATCGTGAGTTTGTTATCGGGATATTGGCTGATATTATCGATCTGCAGGTAATCGTTTACGCCGTCACCATTAGGCGATATGCCCTGGTGTACCGTTATGCCGTCTTCGGCAATGGCGACTGTTTCGATTGGCTTAGTGACGCTGATGCCAGGATCATAGCTATCGGCGCCTCCCGATGCACGTGTTACGGTTATGGTGTATGTCTTAATGGTTGTGCCGTTTTGGGCCGTTACCGAAATATTGATGGTGTTTGAGCCAACCAACAGTGCGCTGGGGATTGATGTAGTTCCCGAGGCTAAGCTGATGCCGTTTACTTTCATAGTTGCATTGACGTCGCTGGTGACAGGTCTTACCGTCATGGTGCTTACGCTA
>OLLK01000310.1_pt1 | contig 31553 bp, 29 predicted proteins | sample 1604531 | NCBI WGS metagenome assembly OLLK01 (sample SAMEA104055722, study PRJEB20765) | soil metagenome | isolation source: soil | reverse complement strand
ATCTGGGCATTTTATTTGAACCAACCCGTCTACCGCCCCGATAGCTATCGGGGCCGCCATCTGGGCATTTTGTTCTAATTGAACCGGGCTGCAAATGTATCTAAACTCTCTTTAATCCGCAACAGATATTTTTGCCTGTAGTAACAATCTGCTATTTCGCTCAGGCGTTCTTCTTTGGCCGTGTCGTTCAGCTGGGCATAGCCGCTTTGGGCGTGTTCCAGCTTTCGTTTGATATCGTCCTCAACGGCAAGTACTTCGGCGGTTAGTTTGGCCAGGTCAGCTGCATTATCTATCTCCATCAGGCGCTCGTTGATGTCCATCATCTCCATTAAAAAATCTGCCGGCAACTGGGGTTTAGCGCCTTCCTGCAGCAGGTCGTGCTGCTTTAAAATATATTCCAGGCGTTTGTATGGGTCGCTCAAAGTTTGCCAGGCCTTGTTGTTGAGGGTGGATAGCTCGAGAATTTCCTGCTGCTTTTCATCATCCTCGTTTGCAAAAAAATCAGGGTGAAACTCCTTGCTTAACTCGTAAAATTTCTTCTTAAGCAGGGCAACATCAGGGGTAAAGGATTCTTTTATGCCGTAAAATTCGAAGTAATTCATGGCACAAAAGTAGTCTGAAAGTCCGAAAGTCGGAAAGACCGGAAGAAAAACTGTCTAACGACTGACCATATCGGTCTGCTTCATCCTCCGGACTTGCGGATTTCCCTACTTTCGGACTAAAAATAAAATTATCATCTTTGCCCTATGTTATTTGACCAAATGCGGCAGCGGCCGTTTTTTATACTTGGGCCATGTGTAATGGAGAGCCAGGAGCTATTATACACCGTGGCTGAAAAAGTGGCGGAGATAGGGCAGAAATTTAATGTGCCGGTCGTGTTTAAGTCATCATTTGATAAGGCTAATCGGACGTCCATACACTCATATCGCGGACCTGGGCTGGAGAAGGGCATGGAAATGCTGCTTAAAGTAAAAGAACGTTTTGGCTTACCATTAACTACAGACATACACGAAAGTTACCAGGCCGCCATCGTGGGCGAAGTGGTTGATATATTGCAAATCCCTGCCTTTTTATGCCGGCAGACAGACCTATTGGTGGCAGCCGCTAAGACAGGGAAGATCGTTAACATCAAAAAAGCACAATTTCTATCAGGCCAGGATATGTTTTACCCTGCTCAAAAGGTGATAGAGGCTGGTAACAACCAGGTGATCCTTACCGAGCGCGGTAATATGTACGGTTACAATAACCTGGCCGTCGATTTCAGGAATATTTACGATATGAAGGCGTTTGACCACCCAATATGTATGGATTGTACCCATTCGGTACAGCGGCCTGGCGGTGCCGGCGGAAAAACGGGTGGCGACCGTACGTTTGTGCCAATGATGGCCCTTGCCGCCAAAGCTTTCGGCGCCAGCGGTTATTTTATGGAAACCCATCCCGACCCGGACTGTGCCTTAAGCGACGGACCCAACATGGTTAAATTGCACGAACTGGAAAGCGTAATTGCGCCATTGCTAAGCTAAAATGACCATGAAAGACATTGCCAAACGGGTTTTTAATATCGAGATAGATTCACTAAAGCTAGTGGCCGCGGCCATAGACGACGAATTTACCAGAGTTGTTGAGGTTATATTGGCAACGGAAGGCAAAGTTATCATAACCGGCATAGGGAAATCAGGGATCATTGGTAAAAAAATAGCAGCAACACTGGCCAGTACCGGTACGCCTTCGTTTTTCCTGCATCCCGGAGAGGCTTTCCACGGCGATTTGGGCATGGTGAGCGGCAACGACGTTGTTATCCTTATCACCTACTCCGGCGAAACAGATGAAGTGCTGAAACTGGTCCCTTTCTTTCAGTGGAATAAGAATACCATCATCAGCATAACCGGCAACCCAAACTCCACGGTCGCCAAAAACAGCCATTTTCACTTAAATACCGCAATTGAGCAGGAGGCTTGCCCGCTATCCCTGGCGCCCACATCATCTACTACTGCTGCTTTGGTAATGGGCGATGCACTGGCGGTAGCGCTAATGGAGTGCAGGCAGTTTCAGCATGAGGATTTCGCCCGCTTTCATCCCGGTGGCAGCCTGGGGCGCAAACTTCTGGTGCGGGTCAAAGACCTGATGCGAACCGATAACCTGCCATTTATTAATGAAAATGCGTCGTTTACTGAAGTATTGCTCCGCATGTCGGAAGGCCGGCTGGGGATGGTGATTGTTGGCGAGGTTGGTCAGGTACACGGTATTATCACCGACGGCGATTTACGCCGCGCCTTAATGCGCCATCCCGATACGGCGACACTTTCAGTTGCTGAGATGATGACCAAAACACCGGTTTTTGTGGACGAAAATGAATTCATTCACCAGGCGGAACAGTTGATGATGGAGAAGAAGATCACGGCAGTCCTGGTAAAAACGGCGGATGAGCGTTTGGGGGGAGTATACCAGATATATAATCAGTAATTTATTGGGTTGCTTAAGTGAATGGTCGATTGCTTAAATCTATCCTTCAAATCTACCTAACTGTAAATAAATGCCCATATTTCGTGACCAAGTACACCGCGAGATCAACCTACCGTCAGTTCCCAAACGGATCATTTCCATCGTGCCCTCACAAACTGAGCTGCTGTTTGATGTAGGTTTAAACGCGGAAATCACCGGCATAACCAAATTTTGTATCCACCCAAAGAACAAAGTCAAACATGTCGCGAAAATCGGTGGGACAAAACAATTGGACATCGAAAAGATAAAATCGCTGCACCCTGATCTGATCATCGCCAATAAAGAGGAAAACGAGCGCAGCCAGGTGGAAGAACTGGCGAAGACTTTTCCGGTTTGGATCAGCGATATTGGCGACCTGCCGGGCGCCATTAACATGATTGAAAGGGTAGGGGAAGTTGTTGGTAAAGAGGCGGAGGCCCGTCGCATCGCGAGCCAAATCACTCAAAAATTCGAAAGTCTTGCCATTAGTCCTTCACATAAGCGGGTCGCTTATTTCATCTGGCGAAAGCCATATATGGTTGCCGGCAGGGTTACGTTTATTGACAGCATGCTGCAGAAATGCGGACTGATAAACGTTTTTGAGCAGGAAAGATACCCTGAAATTAGTACTCAGCGATTGTTTGAAGCCGACCCGGACATTGTTTTTTTATCATCAGAACCATATCCCTTTAAAGACAAACACATCGCAGAGCTCCAGGCGATTTTGCCACAGGCAATAATCAAACTGGTTGATGGTGAGCTATTTTCGTGGTACGGCAGCCGGTTACTGCACTCACCGGAATATTTTGAAGAACTAATAAGTGGTATTAATCGGCAAAATCAAAAGTAATCGGTGAAACTAAGCGCAGCGACCTCCTGGACGCCTTTTAAAAACAACAACTCCGTGAATAATCCAAAAAATAATCTATCTTTGCCACCTCATAAAATCCTAACTGCGGAAGTGGCGTAATTGGTAGCCGCACCAGACTTAGGATCTGGCGCCGCGAGGCGTGGGGGTTCGAGTCCCTTCTTCCGCACTGAAATAAATAAGAACCCGGTCAAATTTGGCTGGGTTTTTTAGTTTATGCCGTGAGGGGTAAGCAAAATGTTGCATTATACGACGTGCTGAACCCATTGACTTCGCCAGGCCGGCGCGGCAAAGGGATCTGCAAAATACTGCGTCTCGTGCACAACCTTACCGTTGCGGAACTCCATAATACTTACTGTAAATGCTTACTGTTCACGGTAGTTTTTGGTATATTCCGTTATCCAGAGATCACCATTTCCGAGCATTCGCCTAACCTTGAAGCTTGAGGGCTTACCCGGATGATGACTCCGCAGGGCCTGTAAATTGCTTCGCCCCAGGATGCGCTCGCCTGACTGCGGATAATCGCAGATGGCATCGTCATCATAAATGCCATGTTCGCCAACTGCCGATGCTTGCCAGTGCGCATCCAGCGCTTCACGTATTTGTTCTTCGCCCATGAGCCGCTGCAGTGGTTTGTTTTTCCCGTTCATGTTTTTATTTGTTAAGGATATATTCGAGAATTAATTAAATATCTCCAGTTTATTCTACTTCCGGCGCCGACAGATAATCAACCTCTTAATTTCTTGCTTTTTTCGAAAATAACTTTTTAACTTTAAACATTGTTTGTAATATATACCAACTGAAACTAAGCAAACCTGTAAGCCCAGGCAGTCAAATAAACCACATTGGCTGTTTAACTGTTTGGCTATTTCTTTTCGGATTTAAAAAATCGTTCTCAAAACTACAGGCTATTGTTATTGCGGACAACGTGATAGATCGTGAATACTTCTTGATCCCTTGTTGATTTAAGCCAGGGATGCATTTTTAAAAGTTCTGTATACCGGTGTCTCGCATCGTTATTTATAAAGGAAAGCAGCCTTTTTGGCCGCTACCTATTCTTCGTTAGTTCACCGGCAAAAAAATGTTCCACGCTTTTAACTTGGTATAATACTTTATTTAACCCCTGGTTGTCGCGAATTTAAGTGTGTCAACAAAACGCTTAACAAGCTGTGCGTATGTATGAAATGTGATGTAAATCACATAGTTACCGCCTCAATTTAAATGTGATGCAGGTCACACAGTCTCCTGCAAAGCGCTGCCGTAATTTGTGTTGTGGCCGGAAACACAAAGGGATAAAAACGGGAAAGGCTGATCTTAAACGATGACTGAAATTAAACAACAAACAATAAATCACAAAATCATGAAAACAATTAAAAACAACAAACGCACCATTGCCGGCACCATTATTACCGGCGGTACGGGGGCCCTTATCCTGCTTACCGCTACCGGCTTCGCCCAAACCAGTCCGGCTGCCAATGCCCCGGATGTGATCCGTCCATTCCACATTAATATTCCTGATGCGGCGCTCACCGACCTCCGACAGCGTGTACTGGCAACCAGGTGGCCCGACAAAGAAACTGTAAGCGACCAATCGCAGGGCGTGCAGTTGTCTACAATCCAGGCATTGGCGAATTACTGGGCAACAAAATATGACTGGCGCAAGTGCGAGGCGAAGTTAAATTCGTATCCACAGTTTATCACGAATATCGACGGTGTCGACATCCACTTTATCCACGTGCGGTCAAAAAATCCGAACGCACTCCCGATGATCATCACGCATGGCTGGCCGGGCTCCATCATCGAACAGCTGAAGATCATCGGCCCGCTCACCGATCCTGCTGCCTATGGCGGAAAGCCGGAAGATTCATTTGATGTTATTATCCCTTCACTCCCCGGCTATGGTTTCTCAGGCAAGCCGACCACTACCGGTTGGGACCCGCAACATGTAGCACGGGCATGGATCGTATTGATGAAACGCTTGGGATATAAGAGGTTTGTAGCGCAGGGCGGTGACTGGGGTAATGCGGTTACCGAACAAATGGCGCTGCAATTACCCCCTGAATTGATCGGCATCCATACCAACATGCCTGCCACGCTTCCGGCCGACGTTTCGAAAGCGTTGCAATTCGGTAAGCCGGCGCCAGCCGGCCTCTCAGCTGATGAGCAGCATGCCTGGGATCAGCTCGACTATTTCTACAAGCATGGCCTGGGCTATGCCGGCGAGATGGCGAACCGGCCACAGACTTTGTACGGAATTGAAGATTCACCTATCGGCCTGGCGGCCTGGATGCTCGACCACGATGGCGTGAGTTTAGCACTGATTACACGCGTTTTCAACGGGCAGGCTGAAGGTTTAACCCGGGACGATATTATCGACAACGTTACACTTTACTGGCTAACCGGCACTGCCATTTCTTCGGCGCGGCTTTATTGGGAAAGCAAGCTTCCTTTCTTTGACCCGAAGGGCATCACCATCCCGGTTGCGGTGAGCGCCTTCCCCGATGAGCTTTACCAGGCCCCGCGGAGTTGGACTGAAAAGGCGTATCCCAAACTGATCTATTACAACAGGCTGAGCAAGGGCGGGCACTTTGCGGCCTGGGAACAACCCCAAACTTTCGCTGAAGAAATGCGGGCGTCGTTTAAATCATTGCGGTAGGAAAGGGTCAAGAATCAGGATATTGCTTCTATTTTCCTGGCTCCTGATTCTTGACTAAATAAATATTAATCCATAAACTCAAAACTATGTCAGAAAATCTCAAAATTGACCGCCGCCGCTTTTTGGGCGCTGCGGCCATCAGCATAGCTGCCGGCGAATTTGGCATGATCGGACGTATTGATGCCAAGTCCGTCGAAACGACTGTTAATGCCGCGAACGAGCCAAACCGGGAACTAAATACGTCTTTCGACGCTATAAAGCAGATCCACGCCGGGCTGCTAAATGTTGGTTATGCCGAGGCCGGCACAGCCAATGGCCCTGCGGTGATATTGCTGCATGGCTGGCCCTATGATATTTACAGCTTTGTTGACGTGGCGCCTTTGTTGGCCGCGAAGGGGTATAGGGTAATCGTTCCTTACCTGCGTGGGTATGGCACAACACGTTTTCTTTCTGATAAAACGTTCAGGAACGGGCAACCGGCTGCCGTAGCGGTCGATATCATCGCACTGATGGATGCGCTAAAGATTGAAAAAGCAATCCTTGCCGGCTTCGACTGGGGCGCACGGACGGCCGATATTATCGCAGCGCTGTGGCCGCAGCGGTGCAGGGCACTGGTCTCCGTTAGCGGTTACCTTATCGGCAGCCAGGCTTCCGGCAAGCAGCCCCTGCCGCCGGCGGCCGAGTACCAATGGTGGTACCAGTTCTACTTTGCGACCGAGCGCGGGGAGGCTGGCTACGCCAAATACCGCCGCGACTTCGCCAAACTAATCTGGCAGCTCGCTTCGCCGAAATGGAACTTTGACGATACCACCTTCAACCGCTCGGCCGCAGCTTTTGACAATCCCGACCACGTTGCCATCGTCATCCACAACTATCGCTGGCGGCAGGGCCTTGCACAGGGCGACCCGAAACTCGACGAGCTGGAGACGCGGCTAGCCCAAAGTCTTGTCATTACCGTGCCCACCATTACGCTCGAAGGCGATGACAACGGCGCGCCGCACCTGCCGCCAAGCGCTTATGCAAATAAGTTCTCGGGAAAGTACGTGAACCGGATCATCGGCGGAGGTGTGGGCCACAACCTGCCCCAAGAAGCCCCAAAGGCTTTTGCTGATGCAGTGATCGAAGTGGATGGGTATGCTAAATGAGCGACGGCAGACTCAGGATCTGGCGCCGCGAGGCGTGGGGGTTCGAGTCCCTTCTTCCGCACTGAAATGAATATAAACCCGGTCAATATGGCTGGGTTTTTTGTTTTAGCAAAAACTCCAACCGCTACCCAATGCGGCTTCGCACAACCCGCTTAATCCATTGGTTTGTCCGGCCGCTGCTGCTATTGCAGATGGCTTTAAAAACGGGAGCTAAAGTGTTCAAATTTTGCACACGATCAGCCTATAAACGATCTACGAAAATGCTGATTTATAGGACATTAAAATTTGGCAATGGTGCAAATCCGGACAATTTTAAAGGTTTTTTTGAACACTTATATATGAAAACTTACAAAAAGGTGTTCATCCACGTTCATAAGCGCTGCAAAACCTTTGTCCATTGCGTTCAAACACGCTTTAGGCCTGGGCGCTTTTATGAACGGGCATTAATGTCAGTCGGGCAAAATAAACTGGCATGTAAAAATATTAAGCGCATGGTGAAGGATAGACGTTTGCAGTTAGGGGGGCGAGTCAATTCTTCCATACTGAAGTGCTCGTAAGTTCTGAAACATTTACGGCATTTTTATTATATGCCAGGCGGCTCTGCGGCAGCGGCTACTCTTTTTATTTATGGCTGATATTTTACGTAATTTCGGTTCATGCAAAAACTGTTAATGCTCCTGGTACTGACTACACTAATAGCTGCTAGTCCGAAGAACGCTAACAAAACTTCCCGGCCTCATCAACAACCCGAATTATGCGATTGTAAACGATCGGTCAATGACATCCAGCCGTCGTTTTTTATCAGCGCGATAGATGATAGCGTAGTGATCTGTGATACTCACAAAGTGAATGCAGGCAGCGGTATTTACAATAACTATGTCGATTTTTTAAAGCATACCTCGCTTGGCGCCTATGGAAACATAGTTGCCTGCCCGACCAAAAAGACATTTGAACTTAAGGGTTTTAATTTTGCGCTCCATTACCAGGATAGAAAGCTGATCGTGGCAAGCATTCTTAATTATGATGTGTATGATGAAAAAACCGGCAATTGGCAACAGCTCGTCCAAAAGCGCACCTATGAACAGACCATTTATGCGGAAGCCGGCGTTTTAAAAATTGGCGAAGCTAAAATGGTGCTCAACGCGCCGGTTTACAGCGCAAAGGCGATTGAACTTGTACACAAAATGTATGATGATGATGTCATTATAAACAATCCGCGGGCATCAAAATATCAACTAATAAGACGACTGTTGGGAGCGGCCTTAAGTGGCGACGAAATATCTGCCGAACAATTAGTCAATTATAGCAAGCTAATAAGCCCAAATAATGATAGCAAACAGGTGCTTAAAGCTGCCGTTGGCGTTTGGCAAGATTACAAAGCAGCGCATAAGTTGAAATAAAGAGCATGTTGGCAGGCGCGTGAGGGTTCGAAACCCTTTTTTCGCACATTGAAATCGTTAACTTTAGTTAGCGGTTTTTTTATTTTGTGCCGATAAAAGTCATAGATTTGATCACGTCAAAGCCTGCGGTTTAACCAATACCCCATAAGTTATAACAGGCATGAATTAACTATCCAATCACAAAAAACAACCGACATGAAACAATTGCTTTTACTACTGATCGGCATGGCTACCATTGGCCCTGCTGTCGCCCAAAAGATCGATTATAAAAACAATGTCATCAGCGTGGATGGAAAAGACCTGGCAAAAGTTGTCCGCATAAAGCAAAATTTCGGGCTCACCAGTAACTTTGAACTGTACTCCTTATCGGGCAAAAAACTCATCACTGCAGAAGTTGCAACGGATTTTGTGCCTGCTAATGATGATAATACCTTTTTTTATTACCGTTTTACCTTTATAACCGCCGGCCAGGAAGCGATTTTTCAAATCAATAAGCTTGGGGCCGAAAAATCGTTTGTTAAATTGATCGGCGCGTCAAATATTTTTGCGAATGATGATGTTGATCCCGCACTTTTAAAAGATTTTGTCGCCAGGAAAAGTGTGAATCCGCCGGTTGCGCCGGACTACACCCGCGTTACCAGGATTTACATTGCGCCTATTGTATTAAACGAGGATCAAACGATCTCGCAGGACAAACAATTGATCGGGCGGTTTAAAGATATTTCGTCGGATCCCAATGTGGACAGTTATCAAATTACTTTGCCAAATGGGGTGGAGGTGGCCCGAATTAATTTTACAGGCAAGAACAACGCACAAGATTTCGACGTGTATACGCCGATGGACAATAAGCACAGAAATGTTCCTTTGCATACAAGGGATCATGTGATCGAGGCCTCGACGCCTGCCGACCGTAACCAAATTGCGTTGGGGAGGATATTGAACTGGTTGGTGGAGAATAGCTACTTATAGGAAGGCATTCATTCCTTTCTTCGCATTGAAATAAATTAAGACCCAGTTGTTATTATTGGTTTCTTGCCTTTTCATTTCTGCCAACGCGTTAATCGCCATAAAATTCAGGCCAATCATAAGGCGCTGGGTGAGTTAATTTAAAAATCATTTGATCTCTTTTCGATAAAGAACTATAATATCTACTGAAGTTGTTGATAATATCCTCGCCCTTGCCCATCCTCCAGAACAGGTCATGCGGATCAATCTTTGGATAATGGCGCCATGGCGGGCTGAAAATATTCTCCAAATTTGTGAAATGACTATATTCCCTAATAAAATCTCTTACTTCCATCAACGCAAATCCCAATAAATTTTCGCCATTCCACCAATAAGGGTCGTCAATATTTTCAGTATCACTTGCCAAACCGATACCCCATATCCGATCGACGGGACTGGCTTCTACTAAAACCCGATCTTTGGTGTTCAGCAGGAAATCAGCGTATTCGGGACTTTGATTGAATTTATGAATATTGCCCTTCACAACAATGTCGAACCGTTTTTCACACCAAAGCTGCTCATCAAAGCCCAAAACATATCTACCTAATTTTTTTGCCTCGCCGGGGCTATCGCAGTTGATAATCTTTTCGTATGATTTAAAATCAGCAAACAAAAGCGCTTTATTGGCCATCATCCAGTGCTCTGCTGTTTTGTAAACGACGTCCTCAACGGTAAATGGTAGTTCAAACCATTGGCTAAAGCAAAATTTTCCCACTTTTTCATTGGCCTTCCTTGCGTGTCCCCAGAAGAACAGAAACTTCAACGGTTCTCCGTTATCGAATTTATCCGTGAGCCATTTTAAATTATAGGTGTATTTCACTGGTTAGAGTTTAGCAGTTTGCTCAAACCTAAATATTATTTTAACCAAATTCAAAGGGGATTGAAACAGCGGAACGTATTAAACATTGTTTATACAATACGACCTCAAAACTGTTTCAGCATTTTGTTCAGGAACATTTTACCTATAAAAATTCGCAACACTTTGCAAATTATCCCATTTGGTAAAGAACATTAATATCTTTAGCAGGTAAATCTAAATTAACATGACGGCTCGTTTATTTCCGTATTCTATTTTTCGCAGTTTTTTTATTATGCTCTGCTGTTCAATTATAACCGCTCAATCTGTTGCTCAATCTAGTAACAGCGATTCCATACCCAACCGCAAATGGTGGAAAGAAGCCGTAGTATACCAAATTTACCCGCGCAGTTTTAAAGACGCCAACGGTGACGGCATCGGTGACTTGAAAGGCATCATCTCCAAACTGGATTATATCAAAAGCCTGGGCGTGACCGCCGTTTGGCTGAATCCGATCTATAGCTCGCCGAATGATGATAATGGCTATGATGTGAGTGATTACCGCAACATCATGAGCGATTTTGGCACCATGGCTGATTTTGACGCTTTATTAAGGGCATGCATGACCGCGGCATAAAACTGGTAATGGACCTGGTGGTAAACCACAGCAGCGACGAGCACGAATGGTTTAAGCAAAGCCGCAGCTCGCGCACCAGCCCCTACCGCGAATATTACCACTGGTGGCCGGCTGAAAACGGCAAACCGCCTTACCGCTACAGCCTTTTTGATGTAAACCACGATGCATGGATGTACGACAAAACTACCAATGCGTATTACCTGCATTACTTTTCGCGTAAGCAGCCAGATTTGAACTGGGAAAACCCAAAACTAAGGCAGGAAGTGTACGATATGATGAAATACTGGGCCGATAAAGGGATCGACGGGTTCCGGATGGATGCTTTCCAGTTTGCCCGTAAGGATACTACCTGGCCCACCTTCCCGAAAGGCTTTGAAAAGAATTTTGGCCAGTATTATTATATGGTGCCGGGCCTGCATGGCTACCTGCAAGAAATGAATCGTGAAGTTTTGAGTAAATACGACCTGATGACCGTTGCGGAGGGCGCAGGTAACACCCTGGAAGATGCACACGATATGGTGGATGCCGACCGCCATGAGCTGGATATGGCCTACGCCTTTGATGGAATCGATATCGCGAAATCAACGGGTTATAGCGTCTTGAAATTTAAACAAGTATTTTCCAAATGGGACAGCGTATTTGCCGATAAAGGCTGGCTTTCCATCTTCCTGGCCAATCATGACCAGGCCCGGCTGGTGAGCCGCTTCGGTAACGACAGCCCGGAATTCAGGGAAGTATCGTCAAAAATGCTTTCTACATTTTTGATGACCATGCGCGGAACGCCTTATTATTACAATGGTGATGAACTGGGCATGAGCAATCCCGGCTTTACCAAAATTGAGCAGTACCGCGATAGGGCGACATTAAACGAATACCAGCATCAACTGAATATTAAGGCCGACATGACAGCCTATATGAAGGAACTTGCTTTTAGCTGCCGTGATAACGGGCGGACACCTTTTCAATGGGATGATTCGAAAAATGCGGGGTTTAGCATCGGTACGCCATGGATTGAAGTTAACGCCAATTACAAAACTATCAATGCCGCTGCACAGCAAAAGGACCCAAACAGCTGTTTGAATTACTTCCGCAAGCTAACCCGGCTGCGAAAAGAAAACCTGGTGCTTGTTTATGGCAAATACACCTTATTGGATAAGGATAACCCTAACGTTTATGCCTATACCCGCGAGTTGGACGGCAAAAAAATGCTGGTGATGCTGAATTTTACCGGGAAGAGTGCCGCTGTTAGTACGGCTTATGACTCCGTTTCGGCTAAACTGTTGTTGAGCAATTATGACGATAATTCAAAATCAGTTAAAACGGAATTAAGGCCTTATGAAGCGGTGGTTTATCAGTTAAATTAAGACTGGAGGGCGGCGCCCGTTCAAATAAATTATTCAGACGCCCCAGGGCAATTCGCCGGATTCTTTATAGGTCTCCAGTTTATCCGTTAGCCTCTGCCGGTTAAAGCTGATATCGAACAGGAAAGCGACTATAAATCCAAGGACCCAGCAGATTAAAAATATCATTTCCCCATTGCCAAAAGTCGAAGCATTACCCAGCATTATGGATAAAGCAAAAAACATGGCCCCGGTTATTTTGTAAAGTGATGTTTGCTGCCCCTTTAAAATGTAACCTGCGGATTTAAAATCGAGCCAAACCGGTTTATAATTAAACATATACGCGTAGCGATGGATGACCAACACAGGCAGCCAAAAAAAATAAAATGCAGCTTTTTGTGCTACATTCAAATCAAATAAACAATTTTTCAACCAAAGTGATTCATAAGGGTCTTCCGGTGCTTTGGTTTCTTTTATAACTTCAATCGGCACCTTTCGTTGCTGCAGTTCGCGCCCGGCAACTTCGACGGCCAAGTCGGTGTAAATGCCTTTTTGGACAACTATTTGCAACAGATCTTCAGTAGCCATTTTTGCTGTAAGTGGTTTCGAGTTCTTCTTTTGTTGGCATACTTGGGTATTACAGGCAATAAATATAAACATCCTATATAGAAAAAGCACGCCTGGTAATCCACTAACGCAGTGAAATTGGGTTTGGAAAGCCAGGCATATTTAATTGAGGCTAAGGCCATTTTATAGCTTCAATTTGCCCGTTGGCTGAAGAGACTGTTGCACAAAACTAACCGGCCACTTGATGCCCCATCGGGGCTGCCTATTTGTAGAAACCATCTAAGCCCGGATGATTGCCGCGTCAGCGGCTACCTGTCGCTAATTAATATCATATCGAAAATAGGTAGCCGCTGACGCGGCAATAGACGATATATATGGTTTGTGCTACAAATAGGTAGCCCCTGAAGAGGCATTGCTGCACGTAATATAAGATAATTTGTAAATTTCTGCATAAGCCACTGTTCAGCAACAGCCACTGGCGCGAACGGTAATGAATGAAAAATCATGCTTCTGTAATTCATTGCCGTTCCTTTTAAGGAACGGAAAAAATAAACAAACAGACAATGGCTTTAGCCACAACGAAGCGACAAGTTTTTAAAGCGATTTCCCTGTCCAAAGACGTTACAAGCTCAATAATTTTTACTTTGTCGATAAGATACTATATTAGCTAAATCAAACTTCCACGCCCGGTCAATGCGCCTAAAACAAAAGCTTCCTGTTAGTTACTTGCTTTTTACCTTCGGAGGTCGCATCTCCAGGAGTACGTATTGGACGGCTGCCATTTTTTATTGGAGTACGTTTTACGTTTTGTACAACCTGCTCAACTACGCCATATCGCCGGGTGCTACTTTTATACTATATCCCTTTCTGTTTTGGGTGGTCGTAGCTACATCAACAAAAAGGCTGCATGATTCTAACTATTCTGGGTATTGGCTGCTGGTTGTCCTGATACCCGTGCTTGGCCCTTTGTGGTTGTTTTGGCGGCTGGGTTTAAAAAAGGGAACCTATGACGCTAATGATTACGGAAGCAACCCAAAACTGGCGGCCGATTATCTTAAGAATGATGAGGGGCGCATCATTCCGCATTTAAAAACGGAAGAGCGGATCATCGACGACGTAACCCGGCTTAACCCGGTGGTGGTTAAAAAAGTGTTGCGGCCAAAGTCCGTTGAGGACTTGTGCGAAATGATTAAAACCACCGAAGGGCCAATTTCGGTCGGGGGAGGGCGTTTCAGCATGGGCGGGCAAACGGCCAGCCCGAACAGCGTTCATATCGACATGCGCGGTTTGAACAGCATCCTTTCGTTTTCAAAAGAAGAAAAATTGATAAAAGTACAAGCCGGCATCCGCTGGTGCGATATTCAGCAACATATCGACCCGTATGATCTTAGCATTAAGATCATGCAAACCTATGCCAATTTTACGGTTGGCGGTGCCCTCAGCGTAAACGCGCATGGCCGTTATATGGGCATGGGACCGGTGGTACTCAGTGTAAGGTCTATAGGCGTGGTGCTTGCAGACGGGTCGCTCGTGCACGCAACGCCAAAGGAAAATAAGGATATTTTTTACGGCGCTATCGGCGGGTATAACGCCATTGGCATTATCGCGCAAGCTGAATTGGAACTTGCCAGCAATCTCGCTATCATTCGGGTCGACAAAAAAATGAAGGTAGAAGAATATAAAGACTATTTTTTTAAATCGATACGCGACAACCCAAAGGCAGTTTTTCACAACGGCGATATCTATCCACCTAAATACAAACGTTTGCGTGCTGTTACCTGGATAGAGACCAACGAAAAACCAACTGTAAAAACCCGCTTGATGCCGCTAAAAGAGTCGTATCCCCTCGAACGTTATTTCCTGTGGTCGTTTACAGAAACGCCGCTGGGCAAATGGCGTCGCGAATTTTTGATCGACCCGCTGCTTTACCGCGGCAAAAAAATTCACTGGCGAAATTATGAAGCAGGTTATGATGTGGCCGAGCTGGAGCCGCGCTCAAGAACCGACAGCACCTATGTGCTGCTGGAGTATTTTATCCCGGTTGATCATTTCGAAGCCTTTGAAAAAAAGATGGCCGAAATATTTATCCGTTTTAATGTAAATGTGTTAAACGTTTCTATCCGGCATGCTAAGGCTGATCCCGGTACCTACCTGGCCTGGGCGCGTGAAGAGGTTTTTGCGTTTGTGGTTTATTACAAACAGCGAACAGATGCCGCGTCAAAACATAAAGTCGCGGTTTGGACGCGCGAACTGGCGGATGCGGCCATCGCCGAAAACGGATCATATTACCTGCCATACCAGGTGCATCCAACGGTGGAGCAATTTCACAAAGCTTACCCCAACGCTTATAAATTATTCGAACTAAAGGCAAAATTGGACCCCGGCAATAAGTTCAGAAATACCCTTTGGGATACTTACTATAAACCATTAATCAAAAAACATGAGCACTAATACATCCGTTTTTAAAGCCGTATTTAATGATACGAAGTGGAGTGATGATTTTTTTCGCTTTCTACAGGTGGTATTTCATTTATACCCGGAAGATAAATTTCACTGCCTGATTGCGGACGAAACAGCGGTGAATGAGACAGACGAGCAGATCTATAAATCGATACAGGCAAAGTTGCCGACCATTAAGCCATTTTTGTCTGAGCTAACCTACGCGCTGCCTGCGTTAAAAAAGCAAAAAAAGGAAATTGTGAGGGAGATGCGTGAGCTGCTGGGTGATGTAAAACAAATAAACGGTTATGCCGAAATAGGCTCAACCGGCCGTTACATCAGCCAGCTCAAAAAGGAAGTTAAAATAACAGGGCCCGTGTACCTCATCAATGATCTTGCGCCAACCAACTCCCCGGCAGATATTATGGAACGCGGTCAAATAGGCAAGCTCGGTACGTTCGTAGATATTAATGGATACGAGCCCATAAGCAGTGATGTCATTGCTGATAACAGCCTGGATTTGCTTACCTGTAATATCGGCCTTCATCATTGCCCGGTGTCAAAGTTGCCAGGTTTTGTAAAATCGATACACCGGATCATTCGTCCAGGGGGAGCTTTTATTATCAGGGACCACAATGTCACCACGCCGCAAATGGCCGATTTCGTGTCCCTGGTGCACACCGTATTTAATGCCGGGTTGAAAGAAAGCTGGCAATTTGAGACTAAAGATTTTAAGAATTTTAAACCTGTTGAAGAATGGTCGGCTATGATCACCAAAGCCGGCTTTAAGGATGCCGGCAAACGGATATTGCAGGACAATGATCCCTCGGATAATACGCTGATGTTATTTACCAAAATATAATGCTATGCGGCGATTAAGGATTTTAACATTGATCTCGGTTTTTTTATCCGTGATCGTTTTCACCATAAAAAACAAAAAACCATCCACCATACCGGCGGGAAATGGCCTGGTGGTTGATAAATCCTGGCTGCATGACAACCCGCATTCGTTAACCCCGCTGAAGGACCGGCGCCCTCCCGATCAAACCTTTTTAACTTACCCGGAATGGTTCCTGGTATTTAGCCCGGCTGAGCAGGCTGATTATTTTGAGACCCATACCTCCACCACGTTTCCCTATATGAAACATGTTGACCAGATGTGGAAGGGTTACGAGGTAGTGTATCACCAGATAAAAGGTAACTATAAGTTTAATACCGGTTATCATGCCATGATCGTTGTAATTGCAGGCAGCACCACTGTTGAATATTCCCTAAAATCATGGTACGAAACGATAATAGGCAGGGTAACCGATACTAAAGCCGGCGCGGGGCTCACCGATGAGGACAAGTTTAACGCAGCTTATATGAGCGACTATGTTAATTTTATTGAGAAGAGGCCCTGGTACGAATACGATTTCAATCATCAGTTAAAGCAATTGTGGGCGGGTACTTCCTTATCCGGAACACACTTTTTAAGGAAAGCAGAACGCCGCTATTATTTAACTACCGAACTCGCGGTAAAAAGCGCTTACGGCTGGCTGATCGGGCTTGGCACAAAGGCAGCTTATGATCCGGCGGCCGACAACACAACGATCATTGCGGATACATTACCGGTATACCAGCACAGGATAGATCCTCCGGTCGAAAAAAACGTAAAAAGGCTCCCCGATGGCACCTGGTTGATGGATTTGCCCCGGTATGCCGCCTTTAATACAGCAGTATGTGACTTATCGCAGAACGGCATCCACTTTAAAGAAATTGCAGGAAATAACGCAGCCATTATGCTCACGGTTTTAACTGATAAACAGCTATTACCGGCAACAAAAACTACCACTATTTTTACCCAACCGGTTGAAACCAAGCCGGGCACGAACCGCGTTGCACTGGTAACGCCGGTGGTTAATTTAAGTACACTTGTAAAAAGCCTGCTCGACCAAAAGGTGGAGATCGAGCATATTTACGATTACTAGTGGCAAGGCAAATCTCAAAACAATTTTCCGATTATTATGAAACAGATTGAAAGTCAGATGATTACAGGTGTTTAGTCAAAAACGGAAATTTTTAAGTGATGATTATCAATTACTTATGAAAATGTGTTGATTTGTTAGAAATGGAACATGCTTATAATGAGTATGTTTCATAATATACCGGGTGTTCCACGTGTAAAAATGGAACGCTTTGTTCGGTGTGCTACTGCCCGGCCTGTGTTTGCACTACAAATCCAGCTTAAACCCAAGCCCGTAAAACCTGCGGTTATCTGTGATATCCGAAGTGTTGTTTTGCAACATATTACGCGTGTTTGCAAATACTTCGGCATATCTCGAACCGTTGATCCGGATACGGGTGCCGAAATAAAGGCTTTGCAGCGAAACAGAATTGATGTGTGCCGGGGCACCAGGCTTGTAAGGGTCGATAGATGCGAGTGTTATTAACCGATCGCCTGATTGATATAAAAGGTCGAGGCCGGCAAAAAACGACCTGTACGCAAAACGGTTGGTAAAACCGCCGCTATAACGATGCCCATTACTTAAATACGATCTGTAAGTGTCATTGGCAAAAGTGGGATCTTCCGGTTTTACCAGGGATTCGGATGCATTGAGCCCGGTTCGCCAATTGAATTGGGAAATATTATAAGTGTAATTTAAGGCTATGCGGTTAGTGCTCACTTTATCGTAGTAATAGGCGAGCTCTGTAGCCGATCCATTTGCGCCAACAGGAACTGCTACCTGCAAAACATCCTCGCTTTGATAATTCAGGTAATTATAGCTTAGCGTTAAATTTTTAATAATCGCGAACTCAAAGCCTGCCTGGAAATTGTTGTACTGACGGTATGGGTTTCGCGCAGCAACTGTATAAACGCCCGTGGCGGTGCTGTTGCCCGTTTCTGTAAACCCGATGGTTGTATTGGTGATGAGGTAAATAAAAGGGTTGATACCCGATAGTGAAGCTGAATTATCATTAAATAACTGGCTTTGCCTCGAGAACGACGCAAAAATGCGCAAACTCATATTGCTTACTGCTGCAAGTTTAAGCACATCCGCAGACGCCGTTAAAAATGGCGCCATCCGGCTGTAGGAGTAAGCGGCATCAAAATCTTTAGCCCCGTTTAAGACATCGGAAAAGCCACCCTGCAGATCGGCCATATCCTTATAGTGGATATCCACCGAAGGCGTCAGGAAGTAAACTTTTGAAGCCGCCCCATTGGCAGATTCGCTTTCCGAAACTGCGGGAATCCCGTTGCCCACTTCCGACAGGTAAAAAGAGGTGCTGGTCAATATTTCTTTGAAGTTGCGGTACGAAAAATTTATAGCCGGTTCAACATCAAAAACACCAATCTTGCCATGATAAGCCAGGTTGTCGCGAAGCAAAAAATTGGTAGCTTTGATATAGTCGTGAGTCAGGCTGTTAGAATAGTCAGCAGTTGGACCCTGCGGCTCCGATTCAAAATGTGCAGCTTCCTCTCCAAAAAAATTATAGTGATTGTAAGCTCCGGATAAGGTATTGCTAAGGGCGCTGGTTAATTTGGTGTTTAAAGCAATATTTGAACTGGCCATATGCTGTACTACGCCTGCATTTTCGGCCTGGGATTGAGCGCCAACTTCGGATTGATTGGTAAAAGCATACTCAAATGCATCCGTTTGCGGCACATAGTTGATGTTAAAGTTTAAAGTAGTGCCACGCCAAAGCTGCCCGGCCGCATAGCCATTAAATTTAAAACGATTGAAATTATAGGGGTTGAGCGAAGTTAAGGTGCCATTGGTGAGCACAGGTAAAACATCGCGCTGATAATCGGCAGAAACGCCAACCTGCAAATGATCAAAATTTTTATATCCCGACAGGTAATACTGGTTGTAAACATTGTTAGTTGACTTTGTGCCGGGCATGTGCGTATCGTTGCGCAAGTTTACCAGGCTGGTTTGCCCGGCAGCCTCAATGCCCTGTTTGCCCTGGCGGTTGGTTTTAAGCTTTATAAGTACAACCTGGGCGCCTAGTGAAGCGCCACTAACGTATGCCGCTGCGTTTTGTACCAGCGTTATTTCATCAATATCATAAATACTGTAGGCATTTACATCATTGATGATGTTACCGTCGATAACATATAGCAGGTTGGACGAATTACTATAGGTACCGTACAGCCAAACATTTATCGCGTCAGCAAGGTCCGAAAACTGGTAACGTTCCAGGTCGCTGCCTTTGATGGTAATGGTTTGGGTAAAGTCTTTTTTTACCGAAATGCGGCCAAGGTCGTAATTGCTGGTGTCGGTCTGTGCATTAACTTTAAGGACGGCAGCAAGCGCAAAGGCTGATAACAATAAATAGCGTTTCAACATAAAAAGGGTGAGATTTTGTGCCTAATATAATGGTTTAAGATAGAATGTCAATTTGACGAACAGGTTAACATAACGTAGTTTATTGCGGTTTATTTCGTTAAAGCTTGTGTTTTAAAAAACTTAGCGGAGCGCGAATGCGTAAGTTTTTTTAAAACAAATTCATCCCTGGTTCGTCCTTTGGATATGTCAAAATAGATTAATTAGATAGCTCATGAAGAAAATCACATCCCTGTTAGCAGCAATTGCCCTATTATTTGGCAGCCGGGTAAACGCGCAAAATACCGACACCGTATCCGCACATCATTGGTTTAAACACAATATTGCAGGCGCCGCGCAAATACAGGTTACTTACCGGCAGGGCGATATCAGCCAGTTGAACCAGGCCTTAATGGCAAACGGGCTTAAGCCAATTTCGGTAAATAATATTTGGATAAACGCATCGATGCATCATAATTCCCGGGATTTTATGACCGAAGACGGGATCGGTTTTACACCGGTGGCCATGTCGTCCAATAACGGCCTGTATGCCAAATACAACCAATACCAATTATTTTTCAGGGCCGGGTATAATGTTTTGAAAAGCGCCGATGTGCGACTATATCCGTTTGCCGGTTTAAACTTTTCCGCCGCGGTGCTCAATATTGATGACAATGCCGAAATTCAGAAAACCGGCAGTTTTTCGGGAGAGTTACTAAACAGCTCAGCCAGCAAAACATTTTATCAGCCAAATTTTGGCATAGAGCTCGGCCTGGGTTTCGATTATTTGATCCCGATGAAGCCTAAACAAATGGATTGTATTACCATCAAACGCAATATCCCGATCGGTGTAAGGGCAGGCTATTATATTAATGCGTACGCCGGCGACTGGAAGATTGATGATTATTCGCTGCAGGGGGGTAATCAAAAACAAAGTGCCGTATTCGTCTCCTTTAATATTGGCTTGGGGTACGAAATAAGCAAATAAAAACGCGCGGAAAATTCATAGGCGCTTAAATCTTCATAAATTAGGATTGTAATTTCAGGCTTTATAAAACTATGAAAACTATCCGCTGGGGAATTTTGGGCGCAGGCCGCATAGCCCGCAAGTTTGCCACTGATCTTCGCATGGTTGAAGATGCCGAACTGGTGGCCATTGGCTCGCGTTCGCAAAAATCGGCTGATGATTTTAATAAGGAATTCCCGGTTAAGTACAAGCATGACAGCTATGAGGCACTGGCCCAAAATTCGGATGTGGACGTCATCTATATCGCTACCCCTCACAACCTGCATCACGAAAACACGCTGCTTTGCCTTGAGCATAATAAGGCAGTTTTGTGCGAAAAGCCTTTTGCGATGAATGCCCGCCAGGCGGCGGAAATGATCGCCATGGCCAAAAAGAAGAAGGTATTTTTAATGGAGGCCCTATGGACGAAATTTCAACCGCATTTTTTGAAGATGCAGGAAATGATAGGGCAGGGGGCCCTGGGCGAGATCAGGTCGGTGCTGGTAAACTTTGGTTTTATACCGCAGGAGCCGGTACCGGCGCGGCTGTTTGACCCCGCCTTGGGTGGCGGCACGCTAATGGATATCGGGATTTACAATGTTTTTATGGCGCTAAACACCCTTGGCAAACCCGACCAGATTGATGCGGTAATGACCCCGGCGCCAACCGGGGTTGACGAAATGTGCGCCGTTACTTTCCGGTATAAAAATGGCGCCCTGGCACAGCTATTTTCCAGCTTCGCTACCAACCTGGCAACTGATGCCGATATAGGCGGAACAGGCGGGCGCATAAGGCTTACCTCGAGGTTTTATGAAACATCGTCGTCGGTGGAATATTTTCCCGGCCGGGTGAACACACGAGAGGTTATTCCTCTTGAAAAAGAATCGGGGTTTGGCTATCAGTACGAAGCCAGGCATGTGAATGATTGTATAGGAAATGGCAAAACCGAAAGTGATGTGATGAGCTTTGCGGACACGATGCTGCTGATTGAGACGCTGGATAAGATCAGGGAGATTGCGGGTATACGTTACCCGTCAGATTGAACCGGTTTGAAATGGTTTTGAACGCCAATCTATGTTTCGAATAATCATATTTGGACAACAATTATAGTTCAATCATGACAATCAAAACAACTTCTGCTGGGTGTATCTTAACCTTTTCTGCGATGGTATTCGCCGCAAACGCCCAAAAGACGACCAACTATAATCTCGTCAAATTATTTAATCACAATAAATTGGCGATCGATACCGGGAATCATGCCCACATAATTGACGCTCCCGAAAAGTCAGCCATTTCTGTCAAGAACATTGCCTGGCTTAAAAATTTAACCTTAAAGGACGGAACGATTGAAATCGACCTTCGCGGTAAAGACATCTTTCTAAAAAGCTTTTTAGGCATCGCGTTTCACGCTGCCGACACGGGTCACTATGATGTGATCTATTTCAGGCCCTTCAGGTTTCACAGTACTGACACCGCTACCCGGAGATGGTCGGTGCAGTATATGGGTCTGCCCGATCACGATTGGGAAAAATTGCGGAAGGCGCACCCATGGGTTTACGAAAACCAGGTTAACCCGGTGCCGGATGCCAACGACTGGTTCCATGCAACCATCGTACTAAAAGGCGACTGGATAACCGTGTATGTCAATCACTCAACCACCCCTTCATTGAAAATACAAAGCCTGAATCCTGCGAGGGATGGTAACATTGGTTTGTGGGCCGACGTGTCGCCTGGAGATTTTGCAAACCTCAGTATAACCAAATAAAATATGCAGGCGCTTTGGTTGAGAGGCTGGAATCCCTATTTTACTTTCGTTAGTTCGTAGTGGTCGCGTTCATCGTCAGCACCGCCTTTATTACTTTGCGGCAGTTTTTAAAGCTTTTGGTATTGTAAAAAATAAACCTATCGGTTTGTTATCCTGTTCGAACAAACCGATAGGTTTATTTTGTATAGAGCTTGTCAAGAAATAAATATCGCCCGCGATCGGCTTCCGGATGCAGCTTTGAGGTGACGTCGATGTTCATAAACATTACCGGGCTGCCTTTGGTATTTGGCGTCCACTTTGGGAGGCCGGCGCCATTGGGGTTGCCGGTTTTAATAAAGTTCGCAAAGTACTTTTCCATGGTTGCCGAAACTTTGTAGTCATCTGCTGTCCATGGGAACACTTTGTCCGAACTTAAATTGCCCAATGCAAATTCAATCTCAGATGCGTGTGAAGCACCAACCATCGGGGGCGGCATTTTGTTTGCAGGGGGTGTGCCAGAAGCTTCTGGGCGAGGTGTCGAGAACAAATAACGGTAAACTGGCTTGCCCCCTGTTGCGGCTTGCATATCCGCCCATTTCCAGGTAGCGTAAGCGATGAAACGATCGCTGGCAAGGGCAGTGGCCGATCGGATCACTTCATCTTGCGTAGCGCCCGGATAGAGCTTTAAAACGCTTGCCGAATCAGCGCCGAATTGCTGCTTCACTTTTTTTGCGTAATTCTCCGGTGTCGGCATGTCGCCCTGGGTAAATGCCTGGTAGGGGATCTCCGCTGAGTTCCATCCCACCAGCAGCGGCACATGCGCCTCTTCGCCGGCCTCAAATATGGCCACCGGCGATTTAGGCAGAAAATATCCATCAATGGTTTCCGCCAGGTGGTAATAGTTTGGCTTGGCTGCATCGTCAAGCAATTCAGTTGCGGGAATGGCGCGCAGGTCGCCCAGTGATTTTGCGCCAACCTTTCCGGCAAATGAAGTACCCATCTGCTCACCGTCCGCCAGTGGAATTGCAGGCAGCGTAGGTTTGATCATAGCCCCGCTCTCGCCAATGGCTCCGGCGATCAGGTTTCTTGATAGCGGCGAAGCCATCTGCCCAAACACAGCGATTGAGCCCGCCGACTCCCCTGCGATTGTAATATGATCAGGATCGCCGCCAAATGCTGCGATATTCTTCTTTACCCACACCAGTGCGGCATTTTGATCCAGCAGGCCATAGTTACCCGACCCATGGTATGAAGTCTCGGCAGAGAGCTCCGGATGGGCAAAAAAACCGAAGATTCCCAGCCGGTAGTTGATGGTGATGGCGACGATACCTTTTTGCGCCAGGCTTTCACCGTCGTAACGGGCTTCGGAGCCGTCGCCCGCGGCAAAGCCCCCGCCATAAAAATAAACCAGCACCGGTAATTTTGCGGTGGCCGATCGGGTTGGCGTCCAGACATTGAGGTACAGGCAATCTTCGCTCATGGTATCAGCACGAAAGATCATGTCGCTGAAAATATGTTTCTGCATGGGCATGTGGCTAAAGTGGTCGGCCTTGCGTACGACGCTCCAATTGGCCGGCGGCTGCGGCGCTTTCCAGCGAAGATTACCAACAGGAGGTAGCGCAAAGGGAATGCCTTTGTAGCTATTGATGTTTGTCGTCGCATTAAATATTCCTTCGAGGGTGCCGTTGCCCGTGGTGACTTGCGGGTTTTGCGCCAGCACGGAACCGGCCAAAAGAAAGCCCATGATGAGTGTTAAAATTGATTTCATTTGGTTGTTACTGAATAATAAACGGTGTAATTGGATGTAACACAATATTACAACAATAGTTACTTACTTAATAAAAACCTATTGCTTTTGGACTCACTATAGAACTACATCTCATAAATTTACTTCACCTAAATTTCTTTAACTGGTTTATTAACAATTATTTATATTGATTATTAAAATAATTACTTCACCATAAAAATTTAAACTATTGATAAATAATATATTATAAGTTCCTAGTTGGCTAATAAAATTGTTCGACAATAATATCTATCTGTATTTATTTGTTTATAAAAAATTACTAATCAATTATTTAAAATTATATAAGTAAAGTAAATATGCCGCTTTTAAGCGACGACTATATACTTCAGTATCGGCCTTAATTTTAAGACCCGGACAGAATAGTTTTTAGCCATAAATTCTATAGCTTTGATTTATTCAGCCTGATAAAATATGCGCAATTACTTTTTCCTTTCATTAGTTCTTCTTGTGGCCGTTAGCTGCAACAAAGGTCCAAAATTCGACAAGATCATCCGTAACGGCGTGATCTATGACGGCCGGGGCGGTGCACCTTACAAGGCCGATATCGCCATTAATGCCGATACTATTGCCGCAATCGGAAATTTATCCAACGCTTCGGCTAAAGAAGAAACCGACGCAAAAGGAAGGGCGGTGGCGCCTGGTTTTATCAATATGCTGAGCCAGGCGCAGGAAAGCCTGATACAGGACGGTCGTTCGCAAAGCGATATTCGTCAGGGCGTGACGCTGGAAGTAATGGGCGAGGGCAGCAGCATGGGGCCGGTAAATCCCAAAATGAAAAAGGAAATGGAAGATGGCGAGGGCGACATCAAATACAAAGTAAGCTGGAATTCCCTTGGCGATTACCTTAGTTTCCTCGAAAAAAAAGGCGTTTCCTGCAACGTAGCTTCGTTTATCGGCGCCGGAACGGTTAGAACATACGTTATTGGCGAGGATAACCGGGCGCCTAGCGCTGCTGAACTTACCCAAATGCAGCAGGTGGTAAAGCAGGCCATGCAGCAAGGCGCGATGGGAGTGGGCTCGTCGTTGATCTACCCGCCCGATTTCTTTGCAAAGACCGATGAACTGATCGCCATCAGCAAGGAAGCCTCGGCTTATGGCGGCATGTATATTTCGCACATGCGCAGCGAGGGAAACCGGGTAAATGAGGCGCTTAACGAGCTGATCGCCATCGCCAGGGAGGCAAAGATCCATGCAGAGATCTACCACATGAAGGTTGCCGGCAAGGATAACTGGCCAAAACTGGACAGCATGATCCGGCAGGTAGAAACGGCGCGCAAACAGGGCCTGGATATCACCGCAAATATGTACACTTACCTGGCCGGCGCAACCGGGCTTACCTCGGCTTTCCCGCCGTCGCTGCAGGACGGTGGCTTTGATAAGCTTCGTAAGCGCCTCCAGGACCCTAAAATACGCGCGCAGATGGCCAAAGCAATGGATAGCAACCCCACGGACTGGGAGAACCTGTACCACGGCTGTGGCTCCCCTAAAAACGTGCTGCTGCTAAGTTTTAAGCAGGATTCATTAAAGAAGTTTACCGGTAAAACTTTAGCTGAGGTGGCCGCCATCAGGCACAAATCGCCTGAAGAAACGGCGATGGACCTGATCGTTCAGGATAGCACACGCATTGGCGTGGCTTATTTCCTGATGAACGAGGAAAATGTTAAAAGGCAAATTGCATTGCCATGGGTTAGCTTTTGCTCGGATGAGGCCTCCTACACCGATTCAGGCGTATTTTTAAAGTCCAGCGCCCATCCGCGCGCCTATGGCAATTTCGTAAGGGTGCTGGGCAAATACTCGCGGGATGAAAAAGTGATCACGCTGCAGGATGCCATTCGCAAGCTGGCTTACCTGCCGGCAACCAACCTGAAACTTAAGAAAAGGGGCGCGATGTTAAAAGGATATTTTGCTGATATAGTGATATTTGACCAGAATAAGGTGAAGGATAACTCCACCTATATCAAACCGCACCAATACGCCACTGGTGTGATGGATGTTTTTGTGAACGGTGTGCAGGTTTTAAAAAATGGCAACCACACCGGCGCTACACCGGGCCGTTTTGTGAAAGGGCCAGGCTACGGCATGAAATGATAAGCCAATGGAAAACGGAATTATACTGGAAACGGAACGATTATACTTTCGCCGGCATATGATGGACGATATGGACGCCTATTGCCTTATGGAAGCTGATCCTGATTTCCGCCGGTATGTGGGTGGCAGGCCAAGGCCCCGCGATGAGGCCGAGCGCCGGTTTATGCAGGGGATAGAACAACCTGCAAACGAACTTTTACGCATGTGGGCGATGATATACAAGCCTGAAAATAAATACATTGGCCGCTGCGGCCTGTACCCCCACTTTGATGTTGAGGGTAAACCCATTCCCGGCGAGGCGGCGTTTGGTGTGTACATTGGAAAAGACTATTGGGGCCTTGGCCTGGCTACCGAGGCCGGCAGAGCCTTTGTGGATTTTGGCTTCAGCCAGCTAAAATTAGACAAGATCGTAACTGCAATTGACGCCCGCCACCAGGCTTCTATACATGTTATTGAAAAACTCGGCTTTAAACTCGACAGGGTTGAAGAAGGTAATCTGCGGTCCTTTTTTCATTATTCACTGCAGCCTCAACCCTGAAATTCAACCCTGAAAATTTGGGTGTTCATTTTTGAACACTTGCACATTTTATACTTTGTATTTAATAGTTTAAATAATTGATAATAAACACACTATAGTTAAAGTATGAAGTATTACTTCAATGTTAAAATGGTAAAAAGCGTTCATTTCTTTCGAAGGGCTCACGGCGAGGGGGCAGTACCCGGATTAAAAGCTTCGTATCACGCCTGTTGGGGGTGCCAAAAACGAACATCGATTTCATGGCGGTTATGCATTCCGGTTTGCTGGTGAAAACACCAGCAAAGGCGGAATTATTGTTTGAAAATTCCTACTTCCATTTGTATGCCCTCCTTATCCAGAGGTGATACGGCAAAACCATAAGTCGTCGGCGCATTTGGATTTACCATTATGGTAGCAAAAACGGCTCGATATCCTTTTTCTTTAAAATAGGCTATGACTTGATTTTCAACGTCCGGCGCATTGCTATATGAGTCCGTACCAATGTAAATAACCTTTTTCGTATCTTTCACTCGTTGTAAACTATCTACATATTGATAGATATAGTTTAAATATTTGTCTGAAAGTAATTTTTGCGCGTTTATATAAGTGTCTCCCACATTAATAGATGCATAATATTTTCCGTTCCCACCATTAAAATTATTTTTGCCACCAATACTTCCGGAATTCGTCCCGTTATTTTGATTTGCATCTCCATTTGATTCAATATTATAGGGTTTAGTAATTATTTTACTCTTGGAAGAATCTCGAGTGGTTATTGTTTGGAGCCTTTTACCGGTTAGAGTTATCTTTTGCGACACGTCTTTTATAATTGGTGTATCCCGCGGCGAGCTTGCATCCTTTGCAGGTGTAGTTACCGGTGGATTTTTTTGTAGTACAGTAGCGAATTCCTTTTTGGGTTCGTCATTTATTTCAAATCCCGCAAATTTAACGTGATCGCCGAAAGATATTTTAATCACTATTACTGCTATTCCTATTGTGATTAGACCGGTTAAGGCAATTATAAACACTTTCATTATCCTATTTTTTGATAATGATTCCCACAACTCTTTAATTTCCTTTGCACCCATACAAGATTCAGTTTAGGATTACAAGGTAATCAAGTTTTATTGAAATTTAAACTGCAGTAAGATCCGCAGCGCCAACCCCTGGCGCATTAACAATCGCTTATGACTTGTGCGCGAATTAGCGGCCGTGCACCAGCGAACTTAATTTTTCTTTTTTTGAGCGCCTGGCGAAGGGTTTATAAATGTGTTGCCGCTAACGTTTATCTTGCCACCGACGCCGCTTCCGATGTAAATACCCCGCCAAGGCAAGCGTCCACGCCTCACTTACAAATGTGATCAGTTCCCAGGGGATTTAACGCGCATAGCCGTGGTATGGTGGTTGAGTTTAATCTTTGATGGCCAGATCGCGGTAAATAGTTCAGTTTGGACCCTGAAAATTTTTTAAAGTCAAGCGTGGACGTTTGACTTGGCGGGGGAAAAAGCCCACGAACGGCGAGATTCGTATTTTAACATGGTCATTTCATAAGGTTTTCCATTTTTCTAAACCGTTCACTGAATGTACTTTGTTGGTTTACCGGGATCTCCCATATTCTGGTAAAATCAGGCATGGATTCGGTCATTTCCCTGGACTCATCTATGATGTTATTTACCCAAAGCAGTTGCGGTTTCCGTAATCGCCATAACAACCGTTGCGTAAATGATGATTTCAAGACACCTTTACCGGCCGCCACAGCGGCACTAATGGCTGTCGATACACCTGGTATACCTCCCTTTGAGATATCATTAAGAACTTCCCCGCCGGCGTCCGTTGTTGCTTTTCCTGCCATTTTGAGCAGGCTTTCAACTGTGGTTTTCAGAGCTTTCCCTAAGTTCTCCGTTTCTTTGAGATTTCCTTTTTCCAATAACCTATCCATCTCGACCCGGTGTTGCCTAAAGTTCAGGGATTCTGCACGTAATTCGTTTATCGCTTCCCATACGTCGCTAGGTCTTCGCGCCTCCTTGATGGCCAGTGAAAGAAATACGGGTAAGCGCAATCTGGACGACTTGGCTAGTTCGGCATAACGATCATCTATCGCACGGGCCGTTATCAATTCTTGCTGGATTTTGCTGCTTCGGTTATAGAGGTGATTCCGAAATGGGAGTCTGCCAAACGAGGAAGCATAAGGCAGCGAAAAGAATTCCGCAATTCGCTGATTAACGTAGGAACGCAGATTGAGATCAGAAAGAACAGCATATCGTTGTTCTTCCGCAAGTTCTTTGTGAATAGGTGAATTAGCGAATAGTTTTTGAAAGCGTTCAGTTGGATCAAGAGCAAAATTTGTGTCAGATACGGTGGTTATATCGACGGTTTCTGAAATTAGCCGATTGCTCGGCGATTGCCATCTGCGGTCGACATCAACATAGTCAACAAGCATCAATGGGTTCAACGCCTCTTTGCCGAGCGCCGTTTGCCATGACTTAGTAACCTGGGCTAAAAGCGTTCCATTCAGTGTATCCGTACCTACAGCGCTATGAAGCATTTTTAACCAATTTACGGATTGGAACCACAGCTCACACATAAACAGATGGGCGCCGTTCCAGGTTTCAGGTAACGGACTATTTGGTGATTCCGGTTCAAATGGTAAGGGTATGGCTACAAAAATTTCCTCTCCCAAAAGTCGATTTAACTTACCATTATCAATATCTGGATGTTCATGGTGATAAATTTTTTGATAGCCTACAATAGACCTGATAAATGTCGAAAGGTCCCATAAAGTAAGCGGGGTGATAATCTGAGGACCCTCGTCAGATAACAACTTTATTGCTGTACTGATGGTAGTGTTGTCCATCCACGCCGCGCAATAATTATCTGTCACCTGTTCATGATAAACTTTTATTTTCGCCAATCCCTCGGTCGTCGCACATGAATTTTCAGTCCACATTGTGCCGTACTCAGCATAGGCTATCATTGCTGGCTCATCTTCTCTCCCACGAATGGTTGCAGTCGCTAAAGGGGCATCCGAAATGGATTTCGCAACTAATTCCTTTATAGAATTGGCATTATCTGGCATAGGCGCATTATTTTTTTACAAAATGAAGATACACAAAATTGCTTAAATACTTCAATTAGGCAGGCTGAAAGATTGACAATATTTGACCTCTGATTTTTTTCTAAGAAGTCTTTGACCGTGCGCGTACAGGCCTTACTGAAACTGGAATTTTTTTTTCTTTATTTTGGATTTTTCCATGAGCCCCCGATTCAAGCGCAGAGTGTGCAGCGCGGGGCCGTGCACTCGGGCGCCGGTGATAGGTAGCCCGGTTTAATCGATTAGCCTGTACTTTTACGGCTGAAATAAAACACTTAGCTTTAAATGATGAGCAACTGCAAAGATTGTTACCTATCAGCGGCGGTATGAATACACCATCGCGGCAAGACTGCACTAAACATGCGCCTGAATCGGTAATCTGAAAACGGATAAATTGACACGTCCTTTAAATCTTCTTCGCCACTTTTTATTAGTTTTATCGACTCCCAAAAAGCATGAATAAAATTTTAACTTTTCTTTTTTTCTTTTGCACGCTTTTTAGCGCTGCCAATGCGCAGCCAAATGCTGCGTCAGCTGATACTTCCAAAAGCAATACGTTTTATAGCCAGAAATTTAAATGGCGAATCGTTCTTCCGGTAGGGTTTGTGCGACAAAGCAACGCAGATTATAAAAACGAGCATAAAAAAGGCGCTGAGACCATAGAGAAAGCTTCAGGTGAGAAAATTGATGATCAAACAGTGCAGGTTTGCTCGTATAAAAGCGGGCCGTTTAATTACTTCGAGGCAAACGAACAACCATACGATGCGGCCAAAGACGGTAATCACAAGGAGCTCAACAAAGCCGTTGATGATGTGCTATATAACACCTTCGCAAAGCAAATGCCCGACCTTAAACTGGACACCGTTACTTATGTTGAGAAGATTGGCGGGTTGGATTTTGATTGTTTTAAGCTAACCGGCCGCATGGATGAAAGCCACACCCTTAATACTTTTTTATACACGCGTTTGTTTGGAAGTAATGATTTGACGATTTCAATTGTTTACTTGGACGAGAACAAAGGAAAAGAATTGCTGGATTCATGGCAGCATTCGACCTTCGGGAAATGACAGCGGGTGTGCCGGGTCATTTAATAAGCGCCCGCCGCTGTTCGAGGTCCGTGATTTCGATCGATTATGCAGGTGAGTATTCGACTACATTCACCCAACCGTTTGCGAAGTGCAAAAAAAGCTAAGAAATTTACCGGCGTACCACGTGAGGGATTGCAGCGAATACCGGCCCAGCGCATAATGCCTGCAGGCGTATAAGCGTAAAGCCCGACCCGGTTTCTACCAGCCGGGGCACGCCCTTATTTTAAGTCAAAAGTCTTGAGTCGGGAGTCGAAAGTCTTTGAGCAGGAAGTCAAAAGGCTTGTCCAAAGGACTCCCGCAGAGGGCCAGGAAGTCAGAGAATTTGCACAGCAGTGAGGGACTTAGTGTATCATGAGCGGAAAAGGGATTGTACACGCATTTTGCAGTATAACAAACTGATTATCAGCTATAAATTTCGGTTTGCAACAGGCTGTGCACAGTGTGCAAATTAGCCAATTTGCTGATAATCAATGAAAAAATGATTGTAGTGTTCAAAAAAATGCTCAAAATTGGACACTTTTGGGCATTTTGCAAAAGTTAAATGCCTAAAAATGAGTGTTTTCGTTAGTGT